>Ga0105240_10000514_pt1 | contig 71226 bp, 56 predicted proteins | sample KBSC54metaG_FD_80426 | JGI IMG/M metagenome (GOLD analysis project Ga0105240, IMG submission 80426) | Corn rhizosphere microbial communities from Kellogg Biological Station, Michigan, USA - KBS C5-4 metaG | ecosystem: Host-associated > Plants > Roots > Rhizosphere > Soil | place: Michigan, USA...
CCCTCGGTCACCTGGCCGAGCACGCGAACGACGACGACCTCGAAGCCGATCCCCAGCAGGCCGGTCATCCCCAGCCGCAGCAAGGCGCCGCCCGCCCCCGACCCGCGCGGGGATGCCACGCTGGCGGGCGCGGCGACGCCATCGAACGCGGCCAGCGCCACGGCGCCGCACATTGCATTCAGTCCGACACAGACGCCCGCCGTGCGCGCCAGGCCCAGCCGCGGGACCAGCACGAAGGCCGCGGCCAGCACGCCGGCGACCGCGCCGAAGGTGTTGCTGGCGTAGAGCGCCGCGATGACGTGGCCACCTCGCGCGCCCGACAGGCGGGCCGTCAACCGCTCCATCGCCGGCAGCGTGGCGCCCATGGCGGCCGTCGCGGGCAGCAGCAACGCGAACGTGGTCAGGAACGCGATCGCCCACTGTCCCGCCGGTGACGGGTGCACGCCCATCAGCCGGGCGACGGCGGCGCCGAACCGCGGCATCAGCGCCAGCAGCAGCAGCCCCCACAGCGCGATCGTCAGCTCGCAGCCGGCGTACCAGCGCGCGGGCCGCGCCGTTCGCGCCGCGCGCGCGCCGAACGCGAAGCCGCCCATGGCCAGGCCGCCGAAGAACGCCGTCACCACGGCCAGCACGGCCGCCGCCTCGTGGCCCAGCCACAGCGCGCACTGCTGCGTCCAGACGATCTGGTAGCCCAGCCCCGCGAAGCCCGAGGCCGCCATCAGGCCCGCGGCCAGACCGGCCGGCGCTGGCCCCACGCGGGACGGGCCCGGCTGCGCGGGCCCCGTCAACTGAGCCTGACGACGTAGCCCCAGGAGTCGAGCTGCGCCGGGAGAGCGTTGAACGACAGCGTGATGCGCCGCTGGCCCTGGTTCGGCGGCACCGCGTGCATCAGGTAGCTGGGAAACAGGATCAGGTCACCGGGCTCCGGCGCGGGGCTGATCCACTTGTCGGCGCTGAACTCGCCAAAGGTCGTGCCCTGATGATCGTTGCGAAACAGGAACTCGGTGCCGCCGGGCGACTTCATGAACACCGTCTGCGAGCCCGGATGCGTGGGGGTCAGGTACACCACGCCCGAGACGAAGCTGTTGGCGTGGTTGTGCATCGCCTGCCGCCCGCCCTGGTCCATCACGTTGACCCACATCTCCTTCATCAGCCAGCGCAGCCGCTCGCCGAACAGGATGGCGCCGAAGTCGACCAGCTTGGGCGCGATCAGCTCGGCGGCCTTGGCCAGCAGCGGGCTGTCCGTCGGTTTCAGCATCTCCGTGTGCGACAGGTTGGCGGACGAGTTGTTGTCGTTCGTGACCAGCGTGGAGAAGTGCTCGGCCAGCCGCGCCACCAGCGGCGCGGCCAGCGTGCCGCGCGCGCGCATGAAAGGGATGGGAAACAGCCCGAATACCTCGTCCATCGCGCGCGTTATCACAGGCGCGGAACGGCGGGTCCATCGGGGATCGCCGGCGACGCGCAATTGTCACCCAAGCGCCACCCTCCGGTTTCCGGGGCGGCCGCCCTGGGGCACTCAGTCGAACGAAGCGGCGCTGCGAACGTGGCGCGGGTCAGCGCAGGCGGAACTGCACGGTCCAGCGCATCCGCACCGGCACCATCCTGCCGGCGCGCTTCGCCGGCGAGAACCGGTAGTCGCGAATGGCACGCAGCGCCGCCTCGTCCAGGCCATACCCGGCGTGGCGCAGCGCCCGCGCCGAGACGACGCGCCCGGTGTGATCGACGACGATCTCGACGGGGAAGTCGAGCTCGATGGCGGCCGCCCGCGCCGCCGCCGGATAGACGAGGGCGCTGGGCGTCAGGAGCCGCGCCGGCTCGTTCACGTCCCCCTCGCCGAAGGCGGCCCCCGCCTCGATCTCTGCGGAGCCCGGCTCGGCGCCCCCGGTGGCCCGCTGCGGGGCAACGAAGGCGGCGCGGACGACCGCCGCCCGCGTCGCCACGGTGCCGGCGCTCATCGCGAAACGCGGCGCCGCGGGCGCCGGCTCCACGGCCGCGACCGGAGCGGGCGCCTCGGCGCTGGCCAGCGGCGCGGGGCGCATCGAGACGCGCCGGCGCGGGGCGGGGTGGGCCCGCACCGGTTCGGACGGCACGGGCAAGGGCGGCGCCGCCGCCGGCATCGCCATGGCGGTCGCGGGCTCGGCCGGGGCCAGGTCCAGCTCGACCAGCTCGGCGGGGCGTTCCCCGCCGCGCGTCCCCAGCGCCAGCACGCCCCCCACGGTGACCGCCGCCGCGGCATGGACCGCCGCGGACGCCAGCAAGGCGCCCCCGCCGCGGGGCAACCAGCGCCACACCCCACGCCGCCGCACCGGCGGGCGGCGGGCAGAAAACGGCGATCCGATCATGACGCCCATGAGTACGTCGGATCTACGTGAATGGATCGGTGAATCTGGTCGCGTTTGTGCAACATCGGTGCGGCCGGGCGGAAAAGTAGTAGCACGATTTCGCCGGGTCATGCTATTGGCACGACTTTCAAAAAACGTGTTACCCCAGCGAATGTCCGCCTTGCGCCTCCTGTTCCGCCGCGTCTCGCTCGCGGCGGCGCTGGTGGGCGCCCTCGCCTGCCGCGAGGCGCGGGCGGAGGAGAGCGGGGCCCCCGCGCCGGCATCCGCGCCGGCCGGAGACGACATGACCGCGCCGTCGCTGAAGGACCACCCCGACGCGCCCTACCCCGCCCAGGCCCTGAGCGAGAGGGTCGAGGGCAACGTGGGGCTGGAGCTGGACCTGGACGCCGCCGGCAACGTCGGGGCCGTCCGCGTGACGACCCCGGCCGGCCACGGCTTCGACGAAGCAGCCACTGAAGCGGCCAGGCAGTTCACCTTCGAACCCGCCAAACGTCGCGGCGTACCGGTCGCCTCCACCGTGCAGTTCACCTATGAGTTCCACCTGCCGCCCGAGCCCGAGCCGGCCCCCCCGCCGGTCGCGACGGCGCCGCCGCCGCCGGTCCTGGAGGTCACGCAGAGCGGCCCCAACCAGTCGACGCTGGTGCTGGGCACGAAGCCGATCAGCGCGGCGTCGTCGTTCTCGGTCCAGGATCGTGACTTCCAGCTTCGTCCCATCGGCAGCGTGCAGGACATCCTGCGCGTCACGCCGGGGCTGGTGATGGTCCAGCACTCGGGGGGCGGCAAGGCGAACCAGTACTTCCTGCGCGGCTTCGACGCCGACCACGGCACCGATCTGGCGCTGTCGATCGACGGCGTGCCCATCAACCTGGTGGCGCACGCCCACGGCCAGGGCTTCGCCGACACGAACTTCATCATCCCCGAGGTGGTCGAGCGCGTGGAGATCACGAAGGGACCCTACTTCGCGAACCAGGGAGACTTCGCCACGGCGGGCGCCGTGAACATGGTGTCGCGCGACGACTTCGAGCACGGCGCGGCGGCGTTCGGGATGGTGGGCTCGCCCGGTCACGGCGGGGCGGGCTATCGCGGCCTGGTGATCGCCAGTCCCAAGTTCCAGGACCTGCCCGTGAAGGCCACGTTCGCCGCGGAGATAGGCCGGCAAGTGGGACCGTTCGACAATCCCGAGAACTGGGACAAGTACAAGCTGTTCAACAAGCTGACCTTCGCCCCCACCCCCGCGTCCAGCCTGTCGCTGACGGAGATGAGCTACGCGGGCAACTGGCACGGCTCGGGTCAGGTCCCGGCGCGCGCCGTGGCGCAGGGGCTGATCGACCGCTTCGGGTCGATCGATCCCGACGAGGGCGGCAACACCGCCCGGCATCAGCTGGCCCTGCAGTACCACCTGCGTCCCACGGAGACCAGCGAGCTGAGGGCGCTGGCCTACGTCGCCACCTACCGCTTCAACCTGTTCTCGAACTTCACGCTGTACCTGCGCGACCCCGACAACGGCGACGAGATCGAGCAGGTCGACCGCCGGGTCTTCTATGGCGCCAAGGTCAGCTACCGCGTCCTGCGCCACGCCGGCCCCGTCACGTTCGACACGACGATCGGCGGCGACATGCGCAGCGATGACATCCACGAAGAGCTGTGGGACACCGTGCACCGCCAGCAGCGGACGGCGGTGCGCAGCAACGACGTGCACGAGACGTTCATGGGCGCCTACTTCAACGAGGAGATCACGCCTGCCCGCTGGCTGCGCGCCGACCTGGGCGGCCGCGCCGATCTGCTCTCGTTCGCCGTCGACAACCGGCTCGCCTCGAGCGATCCCACGGCGCCTGCCAGCGGGGTCGATGCCGCGCATCAGCTCAGCCCCAAGGCCAGCCTGATCCTCAGCCCCCTGGACCGGCCGCAGGTGCAGCTGGACGTCTACGCGAACTACGGACACGGCTTTCACTCGAACGACGTGCGCGGGGTCTTCGCCCAGCCGGCGGTCACGCCGCTGTCACGCGCCCGGGGCGAGGAGCTGGGGGCGCGCACCCGGCTGTTCCAGCGCTGGGACCTGGCGGTGGCGCTGTGGCAGCTGGCGCTGGCCAGCGAGACGATCTGGAACGGCGACGACGGCACCACCGGCGTCAGCGATCCCACCACCCGCAAGGGCGTCGAGCTCGAGTCGCGGTACGAGGTGACGCCCTGGCTGGCCGCGGACCTGCAGCTGAGCTTCACGAGGTCGCGCTTCACCACCGACAGGGAGAACGGCGGCGGCCTGGCCCTGGCGCCCAAGCAGACGTGGGCGGGCGGCCTGTCCGCGCGCCACGCGCTGGGCCCCGGCGTGGCGCGCGCCGGCCTGCGCTTCTACGGCATCGGCGAACGGCCGGCCACCGACGACGGCGCCCTGACCGCGCCTGGCTTCACGCAGTTCGACATGCACCTGGGCTACCACCACCGGTGGTTCGACGTCGCGCTGGACATCGAGAACCTGCTGAACGGCGACTTCCGGGCGGCGCAGTTCGCCACCGTCAGCCGGCTGCGAAACGAGCCGGCGGTGGGCGCCGCCGTGCCGGCCGGCTTCAGCTGCGGCGCGAACGCCCGCCTGGCGCCCGCGCCCGACGGCAGCCCAGCCGGCGGGCGCTTCTACGGCTGCCAGGACATCAACTACACGCCCGCGTATCCGCTCACGGTGCGCCTGCTGGCCACGCTGTACCTGGATTGAGGGGCCGACCGGCGCGGACGCCCTTCGCCAATGAAAAAGGCGGCGGGAGCACCCGCCGCCTCCTTGCTTCGTCGCGGCCGTGCGCCAGCAGGGCCTGCTACTTCGCGATCTGGCTCGAACGCGTCTCGCCGTTGATCTCGAACGTCAGGGCGTTGATCTTGCCCGAGCCCTGCGTGTTGTCATCGACCTCGGTGCCGACCTCGATGCGGGTCAACCACATGTCCTGCGTGAAGCCGCTGTAGTTCTGCATCACCCAGTCCAGCATCGCCTTGATGTCGACCTTGCTGTTGAAGGTGGCCATGGGGCCGTTGTTGACGTTGAAGTTGAAGAAGCGCCACTGGCCGTTCGACCAGGTGTCGCTCTGGTGGCACAGGTTGAAGCTGCTGCCGCCCGCGGTCACGTTGCCGCTCTTGTCGCAGGGCCAACCGTTCGGCTTGCTCAGGCGGTCGCCCTCCCAGCCCACGAAGGCGATGATCTCGGCGTAGACGCCGGCGGTGTCGTTCTGCGTGGGATCCTGCCTGCTGATCCAGAACTCGAAGTTCGAGTCCCAGTACGTCGGCTTCTGGAAGCTCGTGTTGAAGGTGTCGATGTTCGCCGTGGCGCTCTTCAGGTTCTTGATCTGGATCGGCAGCAAGGTGGTCGACGAGAAGGCCGGCGTCGTCAGCAAGTTGCTGGTCCGGCCGAACGGCGCCACGCCGAACTCGACCTCGGGGAAGTCCGGGTCGCCCTTCATGCCGCCGCAGGTGGGGCGGTTGAAGTCGTAGCCGAACGTGCCGTCCGAGTTGACGTACACCTTCTGGGACGTCCCGCTGCAGTTCAGCGCGTCCGAACCCCACCGGTTGTTGATCAGGCGCATCTCGCCCAGGTTCAGGTAGTCCTTCGACATCATCGTCATGTCGCCGGGCTTGGCCAGCCCCTTGCCGTTCGGATCCACCGTCGTTCCGCCGCTGCCCATGGCGCCACCCGAGCCGGCGCCGCCGCTGCCGGTGTTGCCGACCGCGCCGCCCGACGACGTGGTGCCGCTGCCGCCCGACCCGTTCGCCCCGCCCGAGCCCACCTTCCCGCCGGAGCCCGTGCCGACCGCGCCGCCGCTGCTGGTCCCGCTGCCGCCGCTGCCGACCTTGCCGCCCGACGAGGAGCCCGTCGACCCGCCCGAGGCGCTTCCGTTCGAGCCGCCCGACGACGAACCGTTCGAACCGCCCGACCCGCTGGTCGAGCCGCCCGACCCCGTGCTACCGCCGGAGCTGGTGTCTCCGCCGCTGCCCTGGGGGGAAGGGTTACTGGGCGAGGGGGCACACTGGGCGAACAGCAAGGTCGCCGAAATGCAAAGGGAGAGGGAGACCAGTCTCGATCCGGGCATGGGTGCTCCTGCTGGCAACGGGGGCTTCGGGCTGGGTTTCGCGCCGCGCCGCGTGGCGCGGGGGTCGGCTCACTTATAGCGTGACCAGGACCATTGGTAGCATCCTGATTCGCCGATCATCAACGTTCTTGCGCCCCTAGCTGGGAAGGCGCGATGCCCCCGGAGGCCCGTGAACCGCGCGGCGCGGCGCCCTGCGCGTCAATCTTTCCCTGTCATTTCCGGTTCATGAGCGTGGCGATGGTGAAGGTCCTCACTATGCGCGTGCGAATGGTCCAGCGGCGCATGGCGGTGGGCATGGCTGTGCGCCCCGGCGGGCATCGGCTGGTGAACGTGGTCGTGGTGGCCGTCGTCGTGCCGGTGCAGGTGCTCGTGCTCCAGCGGCTCGTGATGGTGGCGATGCTGGTGGCGCTCCGACAGGTGCAGCAGCACGCCCGCGCCGATCAGGACGGCGGCGATGGGAAACGCCGCCGTCAGGTGCGGCGCGCCGGTCAGGAAGGCGACGGCGACCCCGACGAACGGCGCCGTGGCGAAGATCGAGGCGGTCCGGGCCGCGCCGACCAGGCGCTGCGCGCGCAGGTAAAGCTGCAGGCTGACGCCGTAGCCGAACGCGCCCAGCGCCAGCAGCGCGACCAGGTCGCGCGTCGCGGGCAGCGCGCTGCCCAGCGGGAGCGCCACGGCCCCCGACAGCAGCGCCCCCAGCGCCCCCTTCACCGCGACGACGTGCAACGGATCCAGGTCGGCGAGCGATCGCGACAGCAGGTTGTCCAGCGCCCAGCCGAGCGAGGCCGCCGTCACCAGCAGCACCCCCGCGACGGTGACGGTCGGTTGCCCCGAGGCCGAGCTGCCGACCAGCACGACGGCGCCCGCGGTGATGGCGGCCGCGGCCAACGCGACGCGCGCGCCCACGAACTCGCGCAGGAACAGCCGCGCCAGCACGATGGTGAAGGGCGCCTCCAGCGCCAGCAACAGCGAGGCGGTCGCGCCGTCGGCGCGACGGAGGCCCGCCACCAGCAAGGCAGGCGCGACCACCGCCCCCAGGATCGCGACCAGGGCCAGGCGCGGATACGCCGCCCGCGGGATCCTGCCCGGCCCCTTGGCGGCGCGCGCCCAGGCCAGCGCCGCCGCCGCCAGCGCCGCGCCCAGGTAAACGACGCCGCCCGCGACGAACGCGCCCGTGTCCGCGCTGGCCTGCTTCAGCAGCGGCGCCGTCATTCCGAACAGCACCGCCGCCGCCCCGGCCAGCGCCAGCCCGCGCTTCAACTGTCCCGCAGGACCATCCACCCGAGCATTGTGACTGAAAACCCTGGTCGCGCGCGTGACCGCCGCGGCGTGGTGGGCAGATTGCCACCTGGGCCCACACCGATGCGAGCCCAGCGGGTCTGGCCCCGCGGCCCTTGTGCGACGAAGTGGGAACGTTTCGCTCGCCTGAGCGGCGCCCGAACATGGGCAAACCAGGCAAATTGCGATAACCTGCGGAGCGTGCGCTCTTTGTTTGCGGGGCTCGACGAGACCCAACATCGCGAACACGGCCAGGGGCAGCGCGCGCGCCGGGAGGCGAGACGCGAGGAGCCGACTCCGAGACGACGATGAAGAGTCTGCTCGAGCAGCGGGAGGATCTGGCGTGGTTCGCCGAGGCCGGCGAGATGGGCGAGCGCATTCGCCGGCATGACTGGACGGCGACCCCACTGGGCCCGCTGCGGTCGTGGCCTGCCAGCCTGCGCAACGCCGTCAACCTGGTGCTGGCCTCGCCGCTCCCTTCGGCGCTGACGTGGGGCGAACAGCGAACGCAGCTTTACAATGACGCCTTCGTCGCCATCCTGGGCCCGCGACATCCCCGGGCGCTGGGCCAGGACTTCGACGACTGCTGGCGCGACGCCTTCCCGGGCACCGGCCTTCCGCCGGCCAGGGTGGCCGCGGCTGGCGTCGACGCCGACCGGCGATTGTTCCTGGCGCGCGATCGCCACGCGCACGAGAGCCCGCTGGTGGAGACGTTCTTCACTCACGCGGTCACGCCCATCCTCGGCGAGCGCGGCGAGACGGCCGGACAGCTGCACCAGCTGGTCGACGTCACGACCGCGACGCTGGCCGCACGCCGGCTGCGCGTGCTGGGCGACCTGACCCGCGCCGCCGGCGGCGCCGCGACGCTGCAGCAATGCCTGCTGGACGCGGCCGGCGCGCTGGCCCGCAGCGAGACCGATCTGCCGTTCTTGCAGTTCTATGTCCTCGACCACGGCACCGGCAGCGCCTCCCTGGTGGCCGGCACGAGGCCCCCTCCCGGCGGTCCGGGACAGCCACGGCGCCAGGAGCTGGCGGCCACCACGCTCTCGGCTGTCTGGCCGCTGGGCGCCGCGCTGGCGGCCCGCCGCCCCTTCGTCGTGACGGACGTGCAAGCGCGCTTCCCGGGATTGACGGCCGGGCCCTACCCCGAACCGATCACGTCCGCGGTCTTGCTGCCCATCGGCGAGCCGGTGGTGGCGGCGAAGGCCATCGTCGTGGCGGGCGTCAGCCAGCGCGCCCGTCTGGATGGCCCGTACACGACGTTCTTCGACCTGCTGGCGGCGGCGCTGGGCGATGCCGCCGCGAAGGCCACCGCGGCCGAATCGGCCGACAAGCTGGCCGAGGCGAACAAGGAGCTGGAGGCGTTCAGCTACTCGGTCTCGCACGACCTGCGCACACCCTTGCGGGCCATCGACGGCTTCAGCCGCGCCCTGCTGGCCGAGGAGGGGGCCAGGCTGGACGAGCAGGGGCGCCGCTACCTGGAGCGCATCCGTGCCGGCACGCAGCGGATGGCCGAGCTGATCGACGATCTGCTGAGCCTGTCCCGCATCACCCGCAGCACGCTGAAGCGCGAGCGCGTCGATCTGTCGGCGATCGCGCGCCGGGTGCTGGGTGACCTGGCGGCGCGCGATCCCGAGCGAAACGTCGAGGCGATCGTGGCGGACGGGCTGGGGGCGGACGCGGACGCGCGCCTGGTCATTGCCCTGTTCGAGAACCTGCTGGGCAACGCCTGGAAGTTCAGCTCGAAGGTCGCGCGGGCACGCATCGAGGTGGCCAGCGAGGTGCCCTCCGGGGCCACCGCCAGCGCCGTCGCGTTCGTGGTCCGCGACAACGGGGCCGGCTTCAACATGGACTATGCGAAGAAGCTGTTCGAGCCGTTCCAGCGGCTTCACTCGGCCTCGGAGTTTCAGGGGACCGGCATCGGCCTGGCCACGGTCCACCGCATCGTCACCCGCCACGGGGGCCGCATCTGGGCCCAGTCGGCGCCCGGCCAGGGGGCCACGTTCTATTTCACGCTCGGGGAGCCTGCATGAACAAGGACCAAGTGATTCTTCTCGTCGAGGACAACGACGACGACGCCGAACTGACCGCGATGGCGTTTCGCGAGGCGAAGATCGCGAACCCGTTGCTGCGGGTCGAGGACGGCGTCGAGGCGCTGGATTACCTGTTCGGCCGCGGCAAGCACGCCGCGCGGAACCGGGCCGACCTGCCCGCCGTGGTGCTGCTGGATCTGAACCTGCCCCGCATGGGTGGCCTGGACGTGCTGGCGGCCCTGCGCGCCGACGAGCAGAGCAAGCACCTGCCGGTGGTGGTGCTGACGTCGTCGACCGAAGAGAAGGATCGCATGCAGGCCTATCACCACCACGCCAACAGCTACGTGCAGAAGCCGGTGGACTACGACCAGTTCGTGGCGGCGGCGCGGCAGCTGGGGCTGTACTGGACGGTGCTGAACGTCAGGCCGCCCGAGGACGCGAGGTAACGGGAAGCGGCCGCCATGGCCACACGGCGAAGGGGGTGAACGATGGCGAAGATCCTGATGCTGCTGTCGTCGAGGCCTGAACCCCCGCACCTGCACCTTGCACCGCTATCCGGTCGGATCGAGGGGCCAGACGTGCTGGTCCAGCTGCCCACCTGAGACGCGCGGCCGTCACGCGGCGGCGAAGCGCTCGCGGTAGGCGGCCGGCGTGACGCCCAGGCGCTGCGTGAACACCCGCCACAGCGTGCTGGCGTCGCCGAGCCCCGCGCGGGCCGTGATCTCCTTCAACGACAGCGAGGTGTCCTCCAGCAGGCGGCGCGCCTCCTCGAGGCGCAGGCGGCGCACCAACTCGGCGGGCGACTCGTCCAGGTGGGCGCGGCACCAGCGGCTGAGGGACCGCGGGCTCATCCCCACGCCGCGCGCCAGCCGCTGCACGGGCAGCGCCTCGGCCAGGTGCGCGCGCACGAACGCCGACACGTCCTGCAGCTGCGGCGGCTCCTCCTGAGCCGGAACCGCCGCGCTGAACTGCGCCTGGTTCCCCGAGCGCCGGCGGAACAGCACCAGCCGCCGCGCCACGGCCAGCGCGGTCTCCCGCCCGTGGTCCGCCTCGACCAGGGCCAGCGCCAGATCGATGCCGGCGGTGATCCCGGCCGACGTCCACACCCCACGGTCCTCGACGAAGACGCCCTCGTCCACCACCCGCGCCGCTGGAAAGCGCGCCCGCAGGTCGTCCAGGTACATCCAGTGCGTCGTGGCGCGGCGGCCGTCCAGCACGCCGGCGGCGCCCAGCAGAAACGCCCCGGTGCAGATGGAGACCAGCCTGGGGAGCCGCGGCTGGTGGCGGCGCACCCACGCGACCACGGGCTGCTGTTCGGCGGCAGGCCGGCGGCGCGGCGCCCCCGACACGATGGCGATGTCGGGGAGGCGCGCCGGGTTCCGGGGCAGCGGCCGGACGCCCGCCACGACCAGGTCATGGCGCGTGGCGACCGTGGGGGCCTGCGTGCCGAACAGCTCCGTCCGGTAGGCCGTCCCGTCGAGGACGTCGTTCGCGTGATTGAAGACCTCCCACGGGCCCGCGATGTTCAGCAGCCCCGTGCGCGGCACGATCAGGAACCAGACGGTCCGGGGCGAACGGGGCACTTTTCCAGTGTGGGCGGCCTTGGCCGAAAATGCAATGTGATTGTCCTTTGAGCCAGGGGCGCGACGCTGTACACCGATCGCCAAGGAGGACACGGCACATGATCAAGATCGGCATCAACGGATTTGGGCGCATCGGCCGCGTGGCGTTCCGCGCCGCGATGGAGCGCGACGACGTGCAGGTGGTGGCGGTGAACGATCTCCTCGAGCTCGGCCATCTGGCCTACCTGCTGAAGCACGACTCGGTTCACGGGCCGCTCCGGCACGACGTCGCCGTGAAGGATCGCTTCCTGGTGGTGGACGGGCGTCCCGTGCGGGCGACGGCCGTGAAGGATCCGGCGACGTCGGCGTGGGGCGACGCGGGCGTCGACGTCGTGATCGAGTCCACGGGCGTGTTCCTGACCCGGGAGAAGTGCCAGGGACACCTGCAGGCCGGGGCGCGCCGCGTGATCATCTCGGCGCCCGCGAAGGACGACACGCCCGTGTTCGTCTACGGCGTGAACTCCGACACCTACGCGGGCGAGCCGACCATCTCGGCGGCGTCGTGCACCACGAACTGCCTGGCCCCGCTGGCCAAGGTGGTCGACGACACGTTCGGGCTGAAGCGCGGTCTGATGACGACCGTGCACGCCACCACCGCCACGCAGAAGACCGTGGACGGCGTGTCCGGCAAGGACTGGCGGTTCGGGCGCGGCATCCTCGACAACATCATTCCCGCCTCGACGGGCGCCGCCGAGGCCGTGACGAAGGTGCTGCCCGCCCTGAAGGGCCGCCTGACCGGCATGTCCTTCCGCGTGCCGGTGCCGGACGTCTCCGTCGTCGACCTGACCTGCGAGCTGGCGCGTCCAGCCAGCTACGCCGACATCTGCGCGGCGATCAGGACCGCGGCGGCCGGCCCGCTGGCCGGCGTCCTCGCCTACAGCGACGAGGAGCTCGTCTCGACCGACCTGCGCGGCAACCCGCACACCTCGATCTTCGACGCCAAGGCCGGCCTGCAGCTGGACCCCACCTTCGTCAAGCTGATCGCCTGGTACGACAACGAGTGGGGCTACTCCAGCAAGTTGCTGGACCTGGCCCTGGTCACGACGCGCGGCTGACCCCCCGCCCTCAAGATCGCGCGCTCAGATGTACTGGGCGACCCAGTCCCCGGTCACCTGGCGCGTGGCGACGTTCAAACGATTCCACAGGTTCGCGGCGGCGATGGCCGTGATCAGGCCAGCCATGGCCGCCTCGGGGAACTGCGCGGCGGCCTGCTGCCAGACGTCGTCCGGCACGGCGTCACCACGATCGCTCAGCCGGGTGGCCGCCTCGGCCAGCGCCAGGGCGGCGCGCTCGGCGTCCGTGTAGTAGGGGGCCTCGCGCCACACCGCCAGCGCGAAGATGCGGGCGTCGCTCTCGCCCAGCTTCCGCAACGCCCGCGTGTGCATGTCGACGCACACGCTGCATCCGTTGATCTGGCCCACGCGGGCGTGAACCAGCTCCAGCGTCGCCCGCGGCACGCCGCAGCCTTCGGTCGTCTTGCTGATGGTCAGCAGCGCTTCCCTCAGGCCGGGGACGGTCCAGGCCGGGCTCTTCATCCTGGGTTGCATCGATCTTCTCCTTTTCCGTTCGTGGTTCGCGCCGCGCCGTCCAGGCGAGGCCCCCCGAAGACACGGCCGGCCCCGGGGACGTGACCGTGTCGAGAATCTTTTCGGGGCGGTCACAACCCACAGGCCTGGCGGGTCATCAGGTCCGTGAGCGAAGCTTCGCGAGCCATGTCCCCCCGGGAGGAGCGCCCCTGGCTGGCGTCGCAATTCGAGGAGCAGCGACCCCGGCTGCGCGCGATCGCCTACCGCATGCTCGGCTCCCTCAGCGAGGCCGATGACGCCGTCCAGGAGGCCTGGCTGCGCCTGAGCGGAACCGGCCCGGACGAGGTGGACAACCTGGCCGCCTGGTTGACCACCGTCGTCGCCCGCATCTCGCTGAACGTGCTGCGCGCGCGCAAGACGCGGAACGAGACGCACAGGCCCGAGCCGATCATCGACCCCGCCGGCGGCACCAGCCCCGAGCACGCGGCGCTGCTGGCCGACAGCATCGGCCTGGCGCTGCTGATGGTGCTGGAGACGCTGGCGCCGGCCGAGCGGGTCGCCTTCGTGCTGCACGACGTCCTCGACATGCCCTTCGAACAGATCGCGTCGATCGTCCGGCGCACGCCGGACGCCACCCGACAGCTCGCCAGCCGCGGGCGGCGGCGCGTCCAGGGGCGCAACGCCAGGCCCGACGCGGCCGCGGACGTGCAGCGCCGGGTCGTCGACGCTTTTCTGGCGGCGGCACACCGGGGCGACCTCCAGGGCCTGCTCGCGGTGCTGGATCCGCAGGTGGTCCTGCGAACCGACGCGGGCGCGCCGCGCGTCCCCATCGAAGTGCGGGGCGCCGAAGAGGTGGCCGGTCGGGCGCGCTCGTTCTCGCAGCTGGGCCTGCTCCGGCAGCCGGCGCTGGTGAACGGCGTGGCGGGCGCCGTCTGCTTGCTGGACGGCAAACCGTTCTCCGTGATGGCCTTCACAGTCAGGGGCGACACGATCGTCGAGATCGCCATCCTGCGCGACGCCCGGCGGCTGGCGGCGCTGGATCTCTCGGCCCTGCACGCCTGAAGACGTCGCGCTGGCTTTCAGTCCGGCGAGGACCGACGTCGCCGCGTCCGGGGCCGCCAGCGGACCGTTGCGCGGAGCGATCCGCGCTCGGGCCGTGGTTGGGGCCGCCAACGACCACCGCGCGGACGCCACGCCTGGCGCGTGTTGTCTGTCGGCCAGCAGCCGTTGCCTCCCCGGCAACGTTACGGGTTCCACCCAATGTAGAACCGGGCAAATTTAGTAAGTTATATTACTTTTTTTGAGTGGCAAAATTCCTGCAATCCCTTTGCTCGCCCCGCAGGGAGCGGCGGCGACGAAAGGGCACGACGATGCGCACGTTCAAGATGACGGTCCCGGTGTTGTTGACAGCGATGGGTGTCACCGCGGCCGGCTGCACGACTGCTTCGGAGAGCGTGTCCGAGCAGGAGGCGCCTGCGCTCAACTCGATCAACGGCCTCAACTCGATCAACGGCCTCAACTCGATCAATGGCCTCAACTCGATCAACGGCCTCAACTCGATCAACGGCCTCAACTCGATCAACGGCCTCAACTCGATGAACGGCTTGACCGCGAACGGCCTGCTGCTCAGCGCGGACGGCCGCAACACGATGTCGTACCTGGTGCGCTGCGCGCTGCCCGCGGGCGCGACGATCACGCAGAACGACAAGTACGGCACGCCCTACACCTTCGCCGGCGAGATCGGCGTCGCCCCCCAGTGGGCCACCGGCGCCTGCGACCAGGCCTGCCAGGAGCAGATCAGCGCGTGCGTCCTGGCCCACGTCAACACGTCGGGGCAGCACATCGCGCTGTGGCTGGACGGCGACAGCCCGGCGCTGGGCTGGGGCCGCAGCACGGACTACCCGTACCAGGAGGGTTCGTTCTTCGGGAACATCTTCCAGAGCCCGCCCAAGGCCTTCTACTGCAACGGCAAGGACTTCGATCAGGGCGTGGTGCCCGGCCGCCTGGGCGCCAATCAGGCGGGCGCGCCCTACGTCAACCCGTTCGCCAGCTCGGGCGGCTACTGCGTCAACGCCTGCGCGGGCTCCGACACGCCCCACATGGGCGACGGCTACAAGGCCTGCAACGGTTACAACCATGTCGTGACGGTGTGGCGTAACTTCGACACCAACACCAACTACAAGATCTGCAGCCGCGCCTCGGGCAACTGCCTCGACATCGCCGGCTCGAGCATGAACGACGCCGCCCAGCTGATCCAGAGCGCGTACACCGGCGCGGCCAGCCAGAAGTGGAAGATCCTCCAGGTCAGCCCGGGTCAGTACAAGGTCATCAACGTCAACAGCGGCAAGGCGCTGGACGTCGGCAACGGCGCCACCACGAACGGCGCGTGGGTGCAGCAGTACTCGTTCTGGAGCGGCCCGAACCAGCTGTGGACCTTCACCCCCTCGGGCTCCGGCTACTACAAGTTCAGCCCGGGCAGCAACGCGAACGGCTCACTGAACCTGCACAACGGCAGCACCGCCAGCGGGTCGGCGGTCGACCAGTGGACGTGGAACTCCTCGTCGCTGGCCCAGCAGTGGAACATCACGCCGGCCAGCTGATCGGCGCCGCGCCCCCACCAGTCCTAGCTTCCCACCCCACGCCGCCCGCCACCCGGGCGGCGTGGGCCTTTCCCGTTCGCCGTCGCGTCGTCAGGGTCGGGTCAGCGCGTGTGTCTCGCCGACGTCGAACAGCCACAGCCGGGCCTCTTCCAGGGCGCGCTCGGCGAACACCTGGCGAATGCGACGGGGCGGCTCGCCCAGCGGCTCGTCGGTCAGCTTGAAAGTACCCCAGTGCATCGCGCAGAGGGTGCGCGCGCCCAGTCGGACGAACGCCTCGCCCGCGTCCTCGGGGCTCATGTGCTGCGGCTCCATGAACCAGCGCGGTTCGTAGGCGCCGATGGGCAGCATGGCCCAGTCGATCGGTCCCATCCGCCGACCGATCTCGGCGAAGCCGTCGAACAGCGCCGTGTCACCCGAGTGATAGGCGACGCCCTCCCGGGAGCGATAGACGAAGCCGCCCCACAGGGCGTCGTTGCGGTTCCACGGCGCGCGCATCGACCAGTGCCGCGCGGGCACCAGCGTGATCTCGACCTCGCCCACGGTATGCGATTGCCACCAGTCCAGCTCGACGACGTTCGTGGCCCCCGCCTTCCGTAACCAGCGGCCGTTCCCCAGCGGCGTCAGATACAGCGGGTCCGTGCCCAGGCGCGCGATCGTGGGCGCATCCAGGTGATCGTAGTGATTGTGCGAGACGGTGACGATGTCGAGCGGCGGCAGCTGGTCGAGCGGGACACCGACCGGTGACAGCCGCTTCACCACCGTCATGCGCTCGGACCAGACTGGATCCGTCGCGATCAGCTTGCCGCCCAGGCGCATCACGAAGGTGGCGTGACCGACCCAGGTCAGGGAAGGCGAAGGCGACGCGATCAGCGGCAGATCGGGAGCGCGCACCGGGGTCACGAAGTCGGGATCGTCGTCCTTGACCCGGCGGCCCTTCAGCGTGTCCGTCACGCGCCAGCGCCACAGATCGGCAGGGCCGCGCGACGGCTGCGTCGCCCGATCATCGAATCGTCCCATGCGCCCAGTCTCCCACAGGGCGGCGCGGATCCGCGCCCGGCGAATTTTTCGGTGAGCCTTTCAGGGAACGCCAGGCACTGAACGGGGAGGAGGGTCGAACATGAAGACGGGAACATCCTGGAGGGGAATCACGAAGGCGAGCCTTTGCGCTCGGCTGATCGCGGCGGCCAGCCTGGTCGCGGGAATCGGCGCCGGGGGCGGGTGTGGGCTGCGACTGGACATCCTCGAGCCCGCGCCGGACGGGGGCCCCGGCCGGGATGCCGTCACGGACACGACCAGCGACGCGACGTCGCCTTGCAGCGAGCAGACCTCACCGGCCAGTGGCCGTTGCGAGGTTCGCTCGTTCGACTGCGGAATCACCAGCGGATGCCCGACCTCGTGGACCGAGGCCCAGCTGCCGTCCAGCTGTTCCAGCGGCGCGTCGGTGGTGCTGGCCGGCTGCGGCGGCGCGTTCAGCTGGACCAGCTACCACGAGTTCTCGGTCCTCGCGTGCTACTACGACGCGGCGAACGGGGCGCTGCAGGGATTCCACGAGGAGGCCGATCACCTCGCCTTCTGCGACAGCTCGTCCTCCAGCCGGTTCGTCGGCAACGTCCCCGCCAACTGCGCCTCCGACGGCGGCGTCTACACGGGCGGGTTCTCGTGCGCGGGAGACGGGGGTCTCGACCAGCCGGTCCCTTGCGGCAACACCACCTGCGCGCCCGGACAGTACTGCCGCCTGCCCAACGACAATCTGGGCTCGGCGTGCGACCCGACGGCGATCGACGGCGTGGGGGCCTGTACGCCCATCCCCACCAGCTGCGGCGGCGTGGCCACCTGCGACTGCCTGGCCGGCATTCAGCCCGGCTGCGGTTGCTGTGTGCCGCGCGGCGGGGGCGTCTTCAGCTGCAGCATCAATTGAGGTGACGCCGCCCCCCGCGAGCGGCAACGCGAGCGCGACGGCGGGCGGTCCCCGGCCTACGGCATCGCGGCGCGATCCCCGACAGCGGGGACGACCGAGATGTGTCGGGGCCGGCCGCCGCCGTCGCCACCATCCGCGCCGGAGAGATCTCCCAGCCCCGCCCCCAGCTCCGACACGCGCGGCCGCCAGCCGAGGGCCAGCGCCGGGGACAGATCGAAGGCGCGGATGGGCGCTGGCTCGTAGGCCATGAACTCGGGGCGGTGCCGCACGGCGCGCCGGCGACCGGTCGCCTGCATCAGCGCAGCGGCCAGCGCGTCGATCGTCAGCAGGATGTCCGAGCGCAGGTTGAACCAGCCGCGCGCCCCGCCGGTCAACGCCGTCATGACGAAGGCGACCACGTCGTCGACGTGGATGAAGTTGCGCGTCTGCGTGCCGTCGCCCAGCAGCTCGAACGGCCGCGGCGAGCGCAGCTTGCGCAGCAGGTCCGGGATCACGTGGGATTCGCCGGGGATGTCGCCCGCCGCGGGCTGGCCCGCGCCGAAGATGTTCGTCGGGCGAAGGATCGCGAAGTCGTCGAACGCCTGTGCCACCACGCGCTCGCCGGCGGCCTTGGCGCGCGCGTAGGGCGTCCTTTGATCGTCGGAGGTGACCGGACCGCTGGTGAAGGCGCCGCTGGTCTCGAACACCGCGATGGAGGAGGTGTAGATGATGCGCGGACAGGCTTGCGCGCGGCAAAGGCGCGTGACCGCCTGCAGCAGCTCCACCTCGTAGTCGACCAGCTGGGTCGCGGCCGCGTTGTGCAGGAAGCCGCCCACGTCGCTGGCCAGGTGGACGCAGGCGTCGAACGGCGCCAGCGCGCGTGTGTCGACGCGCCAGTCACGCAGGTCGGCTCGAACCGACCACGGCTCGCGCCTGGCCCGGCGATCGATCCCCACGACCTGATGACCGGCGCGCACCAGCTGTGGCACCAACCGGCGTCCCACGAAGCCGGCGCTGCCGGTCACCAGCAGGCGCACGGTCAGCGACCTCCGCGCCGGGGACGGCGGCGCGCCGCGATCATCGCCGCCAGCGCGGCGATCAGCCAGCCGGCGCGCGGGCCCGACGCGTTCTCGCCAGCCAGGCCACAGCTGCAACCGGAAGCGCTCTCCGTGCTGGTTCCGAACGAGCCGGACGCCCCCGCGCTGCCCCCGCCCGCCGCGCCCGCGTGACCGCCCGTCGCGCTGCCGCCCGTCGCGGTGCCGCCCGCCACGCCCCCGGTCCCGACGCCGCCAGAGCCGACGGCCACGGGGGCTCCGCCCTGGCCCGCGCCTCCCCTTTCGCCAGCGGCTCCGCCCTGCCCCGCGCCCCCCGTCCCCGTGGCGCCAGCGACCCCCGTCGTGCCCCCTGTTCCTTCGGCCAGCCCGCCGCCGGCACCACCCGTAGCGGTCCCGTCGGCGCCACCGTTCCCGCTCACATCTGCGCCGGCATCCGCGCCCGCGTCCGTCGCCGTGCCCATGTCGGCGCCCGCATCGCCCGGGGTCCCTCCTGCGCCGCCCGCGCCACCGCCGCCCGCGCCGCCGCCGCCGGACGCGCCGCCGTTGGATACCGGCGCGCACATCGCGGCGCCCGTGTCGGAGGTCGTGCCCGCCGGACACGTCTGACAGGCCGCCGCACCCGCGCCCGCGAATTCACCCGCCGCGCAGGGCGCGCATGCCGTCGAGCCCGGCGACGGCGACACCGCGCCCGGCGGACAGGGCAGGCAAACCTGCGCGCCCGTGGTCGACGAGAACGTGCCCGGCGCGCACGCGGTACACGCCCCGGCACCGGCGGCCGCGAACGTGCCCAGCATGCAAGGCGTACAGACCGCCGACCCGGGCGCCGCGAACGTTCCGGGCGCGCACGCCACGCAGGTGCCGTCCGTCCCGGACGTCCCCGCGGGGCAGTTCGTGCACATGTTCTGCCCGGCGGTCGACATCGTGCCCGGGCTGCAGGCGGTGCAAGTGGTCGTGCCCGCCGACATGGCGAACGTCCCCGCCGCGCAGTTCGTGCACGCGCTGCTGCCCGAGGTCGACGCGAACGTGCCCGCGCTGCAGTCGGCGCATCCCGACGCCCCTGGCGCCGGCGCGTATTTCCCCGGCGAACAGGCGGCACACGCCGTCGAACCCGTGGACGCGGCGAACCGGCCGGCTGCACAGGTGGTGCAGGCGGTCTGCCCGGTGGACGCGGTGAACGTCCCGGCCGCACAGCTGGTGCAGGCGGCGGCCCCCGGCGTGCCGGCGAACGCGCCCGGCGGACAAGGGGCGCACACGGTCTGACCGGCCAGCGAGACGAACGTCCCCGCCGCGCAGCTGGTGCAGGCGGTCGCGCCCGAGGTCGCGCTGACCTGGCCCGGCGCGCAGTTCGTACACGCGCTGCTGCCCGCCGTGGCGCTGTACTGCCCGGGCGAACAGGACGCGCAGGCCGTCGACCCCGCGGACGCGGCGAAGGTCCCGGCGGCGCAGCTGACGCAGGCGCTGGCGCCCGTCGACGACGAGATCGCGCCGGCCGGACAGTCGGTGCAGGTGGCGCTGCCGGTCGCCGGCGCGTACTTGCCCGGCGCGCAGGCCGCGCAGGCGCTGCTGCCGGCGCTGGAGGCGAACGTACCGGTCGGACAGCCCGCGCAGGCGCTGCTGCCCGTCACCGCCGTGAACGTGCCCGCCGCGCAGGCGGCGCAAGCCGTGGCGCCCGTCGTCGCCGCGAACGAACCGATGTCACACGGCAGGCAGTTCGTCTGTCCCATCTGCCCCTGGAAGAAGCCCGCGGAGCAGGACGTACAGGTCGCGCTGCCCGCCTGATCGGCGAACGTCCCGGGGGCGCAGTTCACGCACGTCGTCTGCCCGGTCGAGCTGGCGAATTTTCCCGCCGTGCAGCTGGTACAGGCGGTCTGCCCGGTCATCGCGTTGAAGCTGCCCATCGGACATTGCGTGCAGGCGGTCTGCCCCGACAGCGCGGCGAACGTCCCGGCAGGACAGGTGGTGCAAGGGTCCTGGCCAGTGGCGCTGAACTGTCCGGGCGGGCAACTGGCCCCCCAGGACGCGCGCGGGGCCCCAGCCACGACCGCGACCAGCGCGATCACCTGCCACCATGTCCTCCGCGGCGCGCACATCATGAGCCTGGCGCTACCGTATCATCCGTCGCGCCTGCTGTGAAGCTTTGGGCCGGGCCAGCTTCGCGTGGGTGGTCAGGTCGGCAGCAGGCGGAAGCGGATGATGGCCCGGGCCAGCCCCAGCCCCGTGCGCAGCACGGGCACCGAGCTGCGCCCGGCCCGGCGCTCCTCGGTCGTGACGGGAACGTCGACGACGCGAAATCCCAGGCGCACCGCCTTGATCGGCAGCTCGGCCTCGTACGAGAACCCGTCGCTCTCCCAGCGAAACGCGCCCGTCACCTCACGGCGCCACGCCTTCATGCCCGCCAGCAGATCAGTGAAGGGGTGGCGGCATACGGCAGAGGCGAAGGCGGAGATGGCGCGATTGCCGGCGGTCCGCGCGCCCGGCACGCTGCCAGGGGCCCGCGCCGAGGCCGGCAAGAACCGACTGCCCAGCGCCAGATCGGCGCGCTCGGCTAAGATGGGCGCGAGCAGCCGTGGCAACTCCTCGGGAAGGAACTGCAGATCGCCGTCGATCTGCGCCAGCACCGCTCCCCGGCTGGCCGCGATGCCGACCGCGACCGCGTGCCCTTTGCCGCGATCGCCGTGGTTGCGCAGGTAACGCACCTTCGGACGCCCCTGGGCCAGCGCGGCCACGATGTCACCGGTGGCGTCGGTGCCTCCGTCCACGACCAGGATCTCCGCCTCCGGGCAGGCCGCGCCGATCCGCTGCAGACAGTCGGCGATGGTGCCCGCCTCGTTGCGGGTGGGGACGATGACCGAGAGCGCGACCGACACCGGCGGAAGCAATATCAGCCGGCTGCCGCCCCGTCACCTCGCGCTGGCCGCGGCGATCGCCCTGGCGGTGGTGGCGCTCTACTGGCCCACGCACGCCTTTCAGTTTCTGAACTTCGACGACAACGTCTACGTCACCGAGAACGCCTTCGTGCGCGACGGGCTCAGTCGAGCGAATGTCGCCGCCGCCTTCACGCATCCGCGGGGCGGCCACTATCACCCGCTGACCTGGCTGTCGCACATGGTCGACGTGTCGCTGTTCGGCCTGCGTCCGGGGCCCGCCCACCTGGTCAGCGTGGCCATTCACGCGACGACCACGGCCCTGCTGTTCCTGCTGGTGTTGCGGTGCTTCGCGGGTCAGGTGGGACTGGCGGCCTTCGCCGCGCTGCTGTTCGGCGTGCACCCGATGCGGCTGGAATCGGTCGCCTGGCTCGCCGAGCGCAAGGACGTGCTGGCGCTGTTCTTCTCGGTCGGCACGCTGCACGCCTGGGTGGGCTACGCGCGCCGTCCGTCGGTGGCACGCTACCTGGCCGTCGTGCCGTGCTTCTTGCTGGGCCTGCTGGCGAAGCCGACGGTCGTCACGTTACCGGCGCTGCTGCTGCTGTTCGACTGGTGGCCGCTGCGGCGGGCCGCCACCCCCGCGGCGCTGCTGCGCGAGAAGGCGCCGTTCGCCGCGCTGGCCGGCGTGTGGGTCGCCGTCACCGCGCTGACCCAGAACGCGGAGGGGGCGATGGGCGCACCCACGTTCACGCTGGCGGATCGGGTCACCACGGCCTCCCTCGCGTATCTGGCCTACCTGGGGAAGTTCTTCTGGCCCGCCGGTCTGGGGATCTTCTATCCGCTGGTGCGCCACCCTCCCGGCGTCGGCGTGGGGGCCGTGCTGGCGCTGGTCGCGCTCTCCTGGCTGTGCCTCTCTCGACGGCGCGAGCGTCCCGAGCTCGCCTTTGCCTGGGCGTGGTTTCTCATCGCGCCGCTGCCGGTGATCGGACTGGTGCAGTTCGGCGGGCAGGCCTTCGCCGATCGCTGGTCGTACCTGCCGCACCTGGGGCTGGCGCTGGGCGGGGCGGCGTTCGCGTGGCGGCACCTGCCGCGCCGGCTCTTTCATGCCGGGGCGCTGGGGTCGCTGGCGGCGCTGGCCATCGTCACCGCCGTCAACCTGCCCTACTGGGCCACCAGCGAGACCATCTTCCGCCACACGCTGGACGTGTCGCCCGACAACTTCATGGCGCACACCAACCTGGGCAACGCGCTGGACGCCGACAATCGGCTGGACGAGGCGGCGCCCCACTACGAGGAGGCGGCCCGGCTGAACCCCACCTACCCCGAGGCGCTGAACAACCTGGGGACGCTGCGTGCCCGGCGTGGCCAGATGGACGCCGCGGCGGAGCAGTTCCGCCGCGCGCTGGCCATCCGTCCCGACCTGCCGCTGGCGCGCTACAACCTGGGCCTGGCGCTGTCGCAGCTGGACCAGCCGGTCGCGGCCGCCGTCGAGTGGATGCGCGTCCTGGACGGCGACCCGCGGGACGAGCGAACGCGCCCCAGCCTGGGGTTCCTGGTCCCGCGCGTGCTCGCCCCCCGCTGCGCGCTGGGTCCCTGGCCGGTGCCGCCCGACACCTCGGCAGCCTTCGCGGCGGCGCTCGACGCCTGGCGGCCGATTCCCCAGGACGCCGCCCTGCGGGACGATCTGTCCCGGGTCCGCGCCTGCCTGACGCCGGCCGCGCCGTGAACTGAGCGGGCGCGATCGCCGTTCAGGCGGCGTCGTGAAAGATGATGCCGACGGTGTGGCGGCTGCCGCTGCGCAGCCGGCTGACGCCGTGTCGCAGCTTGACCCGGTAGGTGCCCCGCGTCCCCTGCACAGGCCGGTGGTGCACGGCGAAGACCACCGCGTCCCCCTGGCGAAGGGGCACCACCTCGGGCCGCGACTGCATGCGCGGGCGCTGCTCGGTCAGCACGAACTCGCCCCCCGTGAAATCCCGCCCCGGCTCCGACAGCAGGATGGCGACCTGCAACGGGAAGACGTGTTCACCGTACAGATCCTGGTGCAGGCAGTTGTAGTCCCCCTCGCCGTACTGAAGCAGCAACGGCGTGGGCCTGGTCTGGCCGGCGGCGTGACAGCGCGCCAGGAACTCGCCGTGCTGCTCCGGATACCGCACGTCCAGCTTCATCTCCTCGTTCCAGCGGTTGGCGACGGGGACCAGGCGCGGGTACAGCGCCTCTCGCAGCGCCTGCACGATCGCCGGCAGCGGATAGCTGAAGTACCTGTATTCGCCCCGTCCGTAGCCGTGGCGAGCCATCACGACCCGGCTTCGAAAGACGGCCTCGTCGGGGTACAGGCCCGCCAGGGCGCGGCAGGTGGCCGGCGACAAAAGCCCCGGCAGCACCGCGCTCCCCTGCGCCTGCAGGTCGCCCTCGACGGACGGCCAGTCGAACGCCGTCAGGCGCGCCAGCGTTTCTACGACGGTGGTCGGGGCCTCGCGGGACCCGCCCGCGGCAACGTCCGCGTTCGGCGCCGTCATCGCCGGGCCTCGCGCGCCAGCAACGTCGCCTTGCGTTCCACGCCCCACCGATAGCCCGACAGGGCGCCGTCGCTTCTGACGACGCGATGACAGGGGATGGCCACGGCCAGCGCGTTGGCGCCGCACGCCTGGGCGACGGCCCTCACCGCGCGCGGTGCGCCGATCTTCTTCGCGACGTCCGCGTAACTGGCGGTGGCGCCCGCGGGGATTCGTTGCAACGCCTTCCAGACGCGCTGCTGAAACGCGGTGCCGCGGATGTCCAGGGGCAGCCGCAGCCCGAGCGCGGGGCTCTCGACCAGGCCCACCACCTTGGCGATCAGCGCCTCGTACTGGCGCGCGCCGCCGATCAGGTTCGCCTTCGGGAACTGGTCCTGCAGGTCGCGCACCAGCTGGCCGGGCTCGTCACCCAGCAGGATGCTGCAGACGCCGCGCCGACTCTGCGCGACCAGGATGGACCCCAGCGAGCACTCGCCCACCGCGAAATGGATGTCGGCCTGGGCGCCCCCCCTGCGAAACGCCGTCGGCGTCATGCCCAGCACCGCGTTCGCCTGCTCGTAGAACCGGCTGTTCGAGTTGAATCCGGCCTCGTAGATCGCTTCGGTCACCGACTGGCTCTTCGTCAGGTTCGCGCGGACCGCCTTCGCCCGGTGGGCCGTGGCGTAGGCGCGCGGGGTCAGGCCGGTCATCGCCTTGAACACCCGGTGAAAGTGAAAGGTGCTCATGCCGGCCTGGGCGGCCAGCTCTGCCAGCACCGGTGGCACCTCCGACCGCTCGATGCGCCGGCAGGCGGCCGCGACCCGCTCGACGTTTGGATCGACCGGCGGCTGATCGGGCTTGCAGCGCTTGCAGGCCCGGAAGCCGGCCCGCTGCGCCTGGGCCACCGACGGGTGAAACTGCACGTTCTCGGGCCGCGCCAGCCGCGCCGCACACGAGGGCCGGCAGTAGACGCCCGTCGTCGCCACCGAGTAGTAGAACTGCCCATCGGCGGAGCGATCGCGCCCGGCGATCAGTCGCCAGCGCGGATCGGCCAGGGTCACGCCGGCGCGCTCCGCGATCTTCGTCGTAGTGCTTCTGACGTCATTCATGTGCGTGATGATGGGACTGGTCCCGAGGGGCGGCACTCCGCCGCTTGCTTTCGAATTCCGATCGTCGACGACGAACGGGTCTCCGGCTCGGTCACCCGACAGGGATGTCGAAGTGGTGCACGTCCTCGCGCGTGCCCAGCGATTCGTACAGACGGATGGCGGGTGGATCCGTGCGGTCGGCCTGCACGAACATGACGTACGCGCCGCGGGCTTTCGCGATGCCGCCCAGCGTGCGAATGAGGCCCGTCGCCAGCCCCTTGCGCCGGTGCGCCTCCTGCACCGCCAGATCGTAGATGTACACCTCGCTGCGGGCCTGCTCCAGCTTCTCCAGCTCGTATGCGATCAGGCCGCCCACCACGGCGTCACCATCCAGCGCGACGACCACCATGACGTGCGGCTTCGCGAGCAGCCTGGCCAGGTACGCATCGTCCGGCTGGTTCCGCCCGTACGTGTCAGGCTCGGCGAACGCCTCGCCGAACACGCCGAGAAGCGCCCGCGCCTGCGGCAACTGAGCGGGGGACAGATGCTGGAACGTGTAAGCCACGCGCACAGGTTAGCGTGCGGTCGCCGGCCGTGCCGTTCCCGGCAGCCTCGGGGGTCGGGCTGCTATCCTGGCCGCCATGAGCGACGAGCCATGAACGTGGAGACGAACGTCGTTCGTCCCGGCGATCCGCGATACGGCGAGCTGCTGCAGCGAAACTTCAATCGCCGGTTCACCGGCAAGCCGGACTATGTACGTCTGGTCACCTCCACGGCGCAGGTGGTGCAGGCCGTGCAGGAGGCGGTGCGCGACGGCCTGCGGGTAGCGGCACGCAGCGGTGGCTGTTGCCTGGAGGGATTCGTCGCCGACCCGGCGGTCCGGGTGGTGATCGATCTGTCACTGATGACCGAGCTGGTCTACGACGCCCGCCTGCAGGCCTTCGCAATCGAGCCCGGTGTCACCGTGGGCGAGGCCTATCGCAAGCTGTTCCTGGGCTGGGGCGTGACGTTGCCGGCCGGCCAGAGCCCGTACATCGGCATGGGCGGCCACGTGATGGGGGGCGGCCACAGCTTCCTGTCACGCGAGCACGGCATGCTGGTCGATCATCTGTCCGCCGTCGAGGTCGTCGTGGTGGACGCGTCGGGCACCGCGCGCAGCGTGTTCGCCACCAGCGAACCGTCTGATCCGAATCGCGAGCTGTGGTGGGCGCACACGGGGGGCGGCCCGGGCAACTTCGGGATCGTGACCCGCTACTGGTTCAGATCGCCCGACGCGCGGGCGACCGCCGGCAGGCTGCCCCCGGCCCCAGCGTCGGTGACCACCTTCAAGGCCGAATGGAGCTGGGGCGACCTGCCCGAACCAGCCTTCCGCACGCTGGTCCGCAACTACGGACGCTGGTGTGAAGAGCACGCGCAGCCAGAATCGCCTTTCTCGAAGCTGTACGGTGTCTTCACGCTCGGCCGCGCGCCCAGCGGCGGCAAGGTCGAGGCGCGGGGCACCGTGACGGCCGGGACCGATTCGGAGCGTTTGCTGGACGCCCACCTGACGGCGCTGAACGCGGGCATCGGCGCGCCCCACACGCGGGAGGTGCAGACGATGTCCTGGCTCACCTTCGCGCTGGATCCCTTCCCCGAGGTGTTCGCGACCCAGGCCGGCGGTGTGTCGACCTCGAAGGCCCGGCTCAAGCTGAAGGATGCCTTCTTGCGCCGGGGTTACAGCGACGCCCAGCTGGCGACGTCGTATGCGGCGCTGACCGCGGGCGACCCCGGCATCGGCGGCGGCATCGGGCTGGCCACGTTCGGTGGGCGCGTGAACGCGGTCGCGGCCGACGTGACGGCCTACCCGCACCGCGACTCGGTGCTCAGCACGTCCTACTCGACCGGATGGGGCGCGCCGGAGGACGAGGAGCGCAGCCTGGCCTGGCTGCGCCGATTCTATGGCCAGCTGTTCGCGGAGTCGGGCGGCGTGCCGGTACCAGGAGAGGCCAGCAACGGCGCCACCATCAACCACCCGGACGTCGACCTGAGAGATCCGCGGTGGAACCGCTCGGGCGTGCCGTGGTCCACGCTGTACTACCGGGACAACTACGCGCGCCTGCAGCGCGCGAAGGCGCGCTGGGATCCGCGCAACGTGTTTCACCACGCGCTGTCGATCGCGTTGCCCGGGACGGAGTGACCGGTCAGGACAGGGGCGCCGGCCGCGCGGCCGAGACCCCAGCGGCGGTGGCCTTGCCGGGAACGCTCGACGGTTTCCAGTGGATCTCGCAGCCGTCGTCGGCACACCGTCCCGTCAAGCGAAGGCGATTCTTCGCGAACAGCCGGTAACCGAGCTCCAGCAGGTGCGAGACGCCCGGTGCCCGGGACAGCTTCGCCAGCCGCGAGAAGCCGACGGCCGCGTACAGGCGTCGGAACACCTCGACGCCCTCGATGACGGTCCCGTCGGGCAGTCGCCCGTGGATCCGGCTCATCAGCGTGTCCCACGATAGCCCGACCGCCCCGGCGTCGAACGACGGGGCGGCGATGTCGGTGAAGCGGATGCGGCGCCCCTGGTCGCGTCGCCGCAGCATCTCCATCTCCTTCGTGCACAGCGGGCACGCCCCGTCGAAGAACACCTCCACCTCGAAGTCGGTCATTTTGGCCTCCGCATACAGAACGCATCGTCCCTGCTGGCGGTTACCGGCTGGTGAAGTCTCCCCGTCGCGGGCGTCAACAGAGGCGGTCCATCCCACCGGCCCAGACATGCACCGAGGTGATCACCCCGTACACCACCGCGTGCACCAGGCACCACGGCAGCGCCGCGCCGCGGGCGGACCTGATGAAGGCGCGGGCGACCAGGCCTGCCAGCAACGCCGCCACCGGCATCGCGACGATCGCCACCAGGTCGTTCAAGATGTTCAGCGCACCATCCCCCGTGGCCTTGGTGGCGACGATCCACACCACGGTGGCCGTGGTCCCGGCGGTGGCGACCACGCTCATCCCGACCGCCGGCCAGCCAGGGCCGCGGAAATGTCGCAACAAGACGACCGCCAGCGCGAACAGGACCGCCAGCCCTACATGAAAGGCGATGGCGGGGATGGCCCGCTCGATCCGCGCCTGATGCGCCCACGTCGGTTCCAGGGCCGCGGGCGCCTGACAGACCGCCTGCGTGCGCGCGGCCGGGTGCTGGCACAGCGACTGGTACAAGCGATCACGTCCCCGCGCGCGCGTACGCGTCGCGAAGTCCAGGGTGGGTAGCAACGCGACCCGCTCGTCCGGAGCCAGGGCTTCGCTCAGGCGGGCGGCCAGATCCGGAAACGCGCAGCCCCCACCGCCGCCCAGCCGGGGCACGACGATCCGCGTGAAGTCTTCCGGACGATGCCTGAACAGCGCGACCGCGCAGGGCAGATCGTAGGTGGCGCGCGCCTCCTCGCTGGCGCCCTCCCACAGCGCGATGGCGGCCCACGCCTCGGGCGGAGCGATCGCGCACAGCGCGGGTTTGGCTTGCGGGTCCGCGGAGGCTTGGTTCAGCAGCTCGGCCGCCAGGCCGGGCCAACGCCCTCCCTGGATCGCGTCCCGGCACGAAGGCGTGATCGCCTGGACGATCAGCGCCGGATCTCTCGCCGCCGTGGCGGCGTCGCCCGACTGCAGGGCGATCACGTACGCCCTCAGCGCGAACTGCGCGGCGACGCAGGAGACGGGCGCAGCCGCCTTCGCGCCTTCCAGCTCCGCCGACGCCCATGCGGGCGACACGAACCAGGCGACCGCGAGCAGGACCCCCGCGCCAGGGTGAAGGGACGACCGGAAGGGTGCCATCGCCGCCGGCCAGTGTACGGGCGAATCCGGCTGGCTGCGTGGTGTTAGTGTCGCGCCACCAACTCAACGGTGGGGCTGTCGATGTCACTGTCCGATCTCGCGTCACTGGGAAGCTTCGTCAACGGGGTGGCGGTCCTGATCTCGTTGATCTACCTGTCGCTTCAGGTCAGGCAGACCAAGCGCAACCAGCAGATCGCGATCAGGCACAGCCGCGCCTCGCGCATCGTCGAGCTGCAGCTGGCGCTGGCGGACAGCGGGGTGGCGGAGGCGTGGCTTCACGGCTCGGGGAGCCCTCAGGAGCTGACGCGAACTCAGTTGAGCCAGTACATCAACCTGTGCCGCGCGCTGTTCTTTCACTTCGAAGATTCGTTCTATCAACGTGAAGAAGGGCTGTTGAACGACGACGCGTTCGAAACGGTGGTGGCGGGCGCGCGGCTGTCGGCCAGGAGCCCTGGCTGGCGAGCCGCCTGGAAGCTGGCCCGGCCCAATTTCGGCGGGCGCTTCCTGGCCTTCATGGACGGGGTCGTCGCGGCGTCCGCCGCGGAGCCGCCGGTCAGCCTGTCGCTGGAGGCGTGGCAGGCCGCCTTCGCGGGCGAAATTTCGCGAGCTTCGTAGGAGGCGCGGCGCCCGCCCGCCGGCACCGGCGGCTCCTCGTTCGAATTCGTGCGGCTGGCCTGCGCTGGCCTCCTCTTCGCCCGCGCGACGTGCCACTCGGGCTGGGGTTCGACCTGAACCCGGGGAGCGAGGCCGTGGCGTGACCGGCTTCTGGTTCGCGCTCGAGGCGCTTTACCATCCGGCCGCTGCGACTCGAGACGCCCCCCGACCGCACCCGAACGACACGGCTGGACGTCACAAGATGCGAAGACGTCGCCTCCGCCGGGCTGTATGGCTTCCGGCGTGACGACTGAACGACGCTGTCCCCGCATCGGTTTCTTCGCATCCGTGGGTCTGATCGTCAGCCTGGGCGCTTTCGGCTGCTCGGGCGCGAAACCCGGCGCCGGGAATGACGCCGCCGCTCCGGACGGGGGCGACGCGGCCATGCCCTCGGGCACCGGCGGGAGCAAGGGCAGCGGCGGCGCCGTCGGCACCGGGGGCAGCGCGGCAAGCGGCGGTGCGCCGGGCACCGGAGGCGCGTCGGCCAGCGGCGGCGCCACGTCGTCCGGGGGCACCAAGGGCAGCGGCGGCGCCGTCGGCTCCGGCGGAGCCTCGAGCGGGGGCGCGTCCGGCACCGGTGGCGCCACGGGCAGCGGAGGCGCGTCCAGCACGGGCGGTGCCAGCGGCAGCGGTGGCGGCGCCCCGACCGGGGGCGCCACCGGGCGAGCGGGTGCGAACGGCTCCGGCGGCGTGGGCTCGGGTGGACACGCCGGCAGCGGCGGCAGCGGGTCCGGCGGAAGCGGCACCGGCCCCGACCCGTTCGTGCCCGGCAATGCCCCCGCCGCGGCGGCGCACTTCAAGAAGGGGATCAACCTGGGAAATCGTCTGGAGGCCCCGAACGAGGGCGACTGGGGTGGCACGATCCAGGCCGGCGACTTCCCGTTCATCGCGCGCCGCGGGTTCGACCACGTGCGGATACCGATCCGGTTCAGCGGCCATGCGCAGGCCACGGCCCCCTACACCATCGACACGGCCTTCTTCAGCCGCGTCGACACCGTGCTCGACCAGGCGACCGCGGCGAACCTCGCCGTCGTCGTGGATCTGCATGCCTACGACGAGCTGGCCGCCGACGTCGCGGGGCAGCGCGATCGCTTCGTGGGCCTGTGGACACAGATCGCCGCCCACTACCAGGGCCGCCCGGACACCATCGCCTTCGAGCTGTTCAACGAGCCCTACAGCCAGCTGGACACGATGTGGAACGACGTGATGCTTCCAGCGATCCAGGCCATCCGGGCCACCAACCCGCGACGCCTGCTGATCGTCGACGCCGTCTTCTGGGCCGATCCGACCAAGCTGGCGACGCTGACGCTGCCCAACGACGCGAACATCATGGCGTCGATCCATTTCTACGAGCCCAAGCTGTTCACGTTCCAGGGGATGAGCTGGATGGGCCCGGAGTACCTGACGACGGGCGTGATCTTCCCCGGGCCGCCCAGCACGCCGGTCGACCCGGTGCAGGCGGCGAAGGACGCCTCGTGGGCCAATCAATGGTTCATGGACTACAACACCAAGCCCGCGGCCACGAACCCGTCCGGCCCCGCCACCGTCGCCTCCCAGCTGGCGTTGATCACCGCCTACCAGAAGGCCCAGGGCCGGGCCGTGTACAACGGCGAGTGGGGCCCGCAGGACGGCGGGCCGCTGGATTCGCGGGTCCGCCTGGTGACGATGGTCAGGCAGGCGTGCGAGTCGGCAGGAATCGGCTGGGCGATCTGGGAAGACCCGGTCAACATGAACCTGTTCGATTCGGGCGCGGGCACCTGGGTGACCGCCATCGTCGACGCCTTGTTGCCGCCGTAGGGACGCCCCGGGCTCCGGCCGCGGGCGCCGCTAGGCGCGATGCCGTTCACTTAGGCCGGCAACGTCGCGGGAGGGCAGCCGACACCTGGTGTGTGAAACGCCAGGAGGCGAGGGACGCCAAGACGTGCCCTTCTCGGTCTCCTGACCAACTTCAACGTGCCCGTCCTTCTCCGCGGTGTTCGCCGAATCATTCTGACACCTGACCTGGCGTCCTGGCGCTTAAGTGAACGGCATTGCCGCTAGGCGCCGATACGACGGTCGAGCGGCGCCCCCTGGCGCTGCCGATCGGCGAGCTGTCGCCGCGGCGCGGTGTCGGGCCGATCGAGATCGCTGGCGACGAAGAGCTGCAGCTGGTGGCGCCCGCCCGTGAAGTAGTCGCGCGGGCGCATGCCGGAGACGCGGGTGAAGACCCGGTGGAACTGCGAATAGCTGCCGAACCCGGCGGCCAGCGCCCCCTCGAGCAGGTTGCTGTTCCCCCCCTGCACCAGGGCCAGGAAGTGGGCCAGGCGGGCGCGCGCGCGATGCTGGACGAAGCTGACCCCCAGCTCGCGCCCGAAGCTGCGCGACAGGAAGCCCTCGCTGACGCCCAGGTCGGCGGCCAGCGCCCGTCGATCGAGCAGCGGTGAGGCCAGCAGCAGGCACGAGGCCAGCTCCGTCAGCGACGACGCACCCGTCGCGCCGGCGCCGGCCAGGGTGACGCGCAACGCGAGCTCGCACAGGGTCCGCAACGTGCCGGGGACACCCGCCGCCGACGGTGCGCTCCAGACGCGGCGGGCCAGCTCGCTCATCAGCCCCTCTTCGCGTTCGGGGACGTCGGCGACCAGGCGCCCGGCCAGCCGCTCGCCCAGCGCCGCCACGCCCTCGAAGGCGGCGGCGGGCGCGCCCGCGGCGCCGGTCAGCGTGCGCCAGCAGGTGCCCACGACGGCAGCCTCGAACTGGATCACCCACATGTCGAAGTCCGGCGAAAAGGCGCTCATGACGTGAGGCAGGCAGGGAAGGATCCAGCAGATCTGGCCGGCGCGCAGGCGCTCGGTGCGGGCGCCCAGGTGGACCGTGGCCGCCCCCCTCCGGACCAGCAGCAGCTCGACCTGACCGTGAAAATGCGGCGGGCGGATGTAGGCGCGATCGAACGGCCACACCGCACCGCCGACAGGCGCGTCGTACACCAGTTCCTGCAGCATGGCGCGCACGGTGATCCTCTACCTCATGAGTCCCCAGGAGGCACCCCGGCCCGATTATCTGGCGCTGCGCCGGCGGCACCGCCGCACGCCGTTACACGTTCTTGTCGCCCCCGAAATGGGCTGACGACGTGGCTTGTGTACGGTGCCAGGAAGGCCGGCCGTGCGGCCGGTCACCCACGATAACGCGAGGAGGTCTCGATGGAAGACGAGCGCCGCAACACCGAGGGAATGACGACGCAGACGCAAGGCCGGGCGGCCGGCAACGACGCACACCTTTCACCGGGCGGCGCAGGATCCCAGGCAGCACTCGAAGATCCCTCACGACGGCGTTTCATGCTGGAGGGGCTCGGCGTGGCGAGCGCGGGCGCCCTGTCGACGCTGGCGGCGCCCGCCCTGGCGCACGCCGAGACGGGCGTCGCGCGCGCCACGCTGAATCACTTCCACGTGCCCGCCAGCGACAAGACGGTGCACTGGGGCTACTTCAGCAAAAGCCTGCCGCCCGTGGTGGAGGTGGTGTCGGGCGACTTCGTCACCATCGAGACGGTGACCCATCACGCCTATGACGACTACGAGCGGATGATCAAGGGCGATCCGGGCGTCGAATCGATCTTTCACTGGGACGCCAAGCGCAAGGGGGTCGACCGGCGCGGCGCCGGTCCCATGAACGCCTCGCTGTTCGGGCGTGGCGCCGGCGAGGGGTTGGGCGTGCACATCTGCACCGGCCCGGTCGCCGTGAAGGGTGCCGAGCCGGGCGACATCCTGGAGGTGCGCATCCTCGACGTGAAGCCGCGCCCGTCCGGCAATCCGAAGTTCCCCGGCAAGACGTTCGGCAGCAACGCCGCCGCCTGGTGGGGGTTTCACTACAAGGACCTGCTGGAGGAGCCGAAGCCGCGCGAGGTCATCACCATCTACGAGGTCGACACCAGCGGCGCCCACGACTACGCGAAGGCGCTGTACAACTTCCGCTGGACGCCGCAGACCGATCCCTTCGGCAAGGTGCACAAGACCATCGACTACCCGGGCGTCCCCGTCGATCACCGCAAGGTGAAGGAGAACTGGGGCGTGCTGAAGAACATTCGCGTCCCCATCCGCCCGCACTTCGGGACGATGGGCCTCGCCCCCAAGGAGGCCGACATCGTGGATTCCATCCCCCCCAGCTACACGGGCGGCAACATCGACGACTGGCGAATCGGCAAGGGCGCCACGATGTACTACCCGGTCTCCGTCCCCGGCGCGCTTCTGTCGGTCGGGGATCCGCACGCGGCGCAGGGGGACTCCGAGCTGTGCGGCACCGCCATCGAGTGCTCGATGACGGGCACGTTCCAGCTGATCCTGCGCAAGAAGGCGGCCCTGAAGGGAACGCCGCTGGAGAACCTGGATTATCCGCTGCTGGAGACGCAGACCGAGTTCGTCGTGCACGGCTTCAGCTTCGCGAACTACCTGGCCGAGCTGGGCGCGAAGGCGCAGTCTGACATCTATGGGAAGTCGTCGACGGACCTGGCGTTGCGTGACGCCTTCCGCAAGATGCGGCGGTTCCTGATGACCACGCAGAAGCTGACCGAGGACGAGGCCATATCGCTCATGTCGATCGCGGTCGACTTCGGCGTGACCCAGGTCGTCGACGGAAACTGGGGCATCCACGCCCTGGTGAAGAAGGCGCTTTTCGCGGGGTCGTGACCGCGCCTGCGGCGTGCCACTCCCGACGCGCGGGGCGCTCCGAAATCGCAAAAAAGTTGCCCCGCGCCCAAACCGGTGGCTCGATGGACGGATGCAAACGCCTGGCGAGGTCATTGGTGATGCGCCCCCGACGGTGCTGGAGGTCTTTCCGTCGATGCGATCACCGCCGGAGGCGGTGCGCGCGTCGCTGGAGGCCGTGAGGGCGGCGCAGCTGGCCGCGCGCGCGCGGGCGCGCCGCGAGATGTGGCAGGCGCGCGCGGTGGTGGGCGGCGTCGCGGCGGCGGTGGCGCTCGCCGGACTGGTCGTGTGGCCGCGGATTCACGCGGCGCGGGCAGCGCGGGCAGCTTCGGCCGTGACGGCCGCGGCAGCGTCGGCGCGCCCGACCGCCAGCCAGAACGCGCCCGCGGCGGCCACCGCCCCCGCGCCCGGTGGACTGCTGGCTGCCGGGGTGGCCGATCTGCCGGCCATGAAGGAGGCGTCCGCCGCGGCGGCGTCAGCGGGCGCCGCCGCGCTCGACGCCTGCCGCGACAGCTATCAGGGCAAGCGCTGGCGGGCGGCCTCGTCCGCCTGCGCCAGCGCGTTCGCCGCGCACCCGGACGATGCGAAGCTGGCGCTGCGAGTCGCCGAGGCCGAGTACGCGCGCGACCACCTGCCCGAGGCGCGCGAGTGGGCGCAGCGTACGCTGGCGCTCGACGCCAAGCAGGCCGACGCGCTGGCCATCCTGGGCCGCTCCGAACAGCGGACCGGTCATGGCGAGGCCGCCGCCCGCGCCTTCCGCCGCTACCTGGCGGTGGCCCCCCGCGGTTGGCACGCCGGCGAGGCCCGCGCCGCCCTGCGCGGCGAGCACGCGCGCCCGGCTACTCCGGCGGCGCGCGCCAGCCAGGCTCGCGAGCGGGATGAGAGCACGGCGCGGCCGACCAACCCGGTGGAACAAGCCGCCACGGCTCCCTCGGCGTTCGCGCCTCCTGTCCCTGCCACCGAGCCTGCTCCGTAAGGCTTCGCTCAGCCGGTGATGGGGAGGAGCGCGATCTCCTCCCCCTCAATCGAAGCGGCCCCGCCTCAGGTGCCGGTCGGTGCGAAGGCGACCACGCTGTACGCGATCGCCGTGGCCACGCCCGCATTGCGATACCCGTGCTTCTGATCCCCGCGGAACACCACCACGTCGCCGGGACCCAGCGCGAACGTCGTGCCGCCCACCGACAGCTCGATCTCGCCGCGCTCGCACGTCAGGTACTCGCGCGTCCCCACGGTGTGGGGCACGCCCGCCATCGAACCACCGGGCGGCAGCTCCATGCGCTCCAGCTCGAGCCCGGCGATGCTCTCCGGCAGCAGCTTGCGGATGGTGACCGTGCCCCGCCGGCGCACGGGCAGGCTGGCCACCCCGTACAGCCTGCCGAAGCGCCGGGGCGGCTCCAGCAGCTCCTCCAGGCGCACCGACAGGGCGGCGGCCACCTTCACCAGCACGGCCAGGGTGGGATTGGCGCCGCCGGACTCCAGGTTGGCCCAGGTGGCCCGGGGAACGCCGGCCAGCTTCGCGATCTGCTGCTGGGTCTGACCGCGGGCCTCGCGCAGGGCCTGGATGTTGCGGCCCAGGTGCACGGCCGCGCCGGTCTGTCCGCTGGTCTGTCCACTGAGCATGGGCAACAGGATGACGCCCTGACAATATATTGGCAAGACTGCCCATTTGATGGAGCGGCGCGCACATGCTGGTCCGTGCAAGGAGGACCGACATGAACAGCACGGAGACGACGACGGGGACACGAGGCGCGCCGGCGGCGCTGATCACGGGGGGTAGCCGGGGGCTGGGCCGCGCCCTGGGCCTGGCCCTGGCGGGCGCCGGCTTCCGGGTGGTCCTGGTCGCCCGCGAGCGAGGCCCCCTGGACCAGGCGGCGGCGGAGATTCGCGCGCGCGGGGGCGACGCGCACGCCATCGCGGCAGATGTCGCCGACCGGGAGGCAGTGACCGCCATCGCGGGGCAGGCCGCTGCCCTGGTCGGCCCGATCGACCTGCTGGTCAACGGGGCCAGCACGCTGGGGCCCGTCCCCCTGAGGCTGCTGCTGGACACCGACTGCGAGGATCTGTCCCGGGCGCTGGAGGTGAACCTGGTCGGGCCTTTCCGGCTGACCAAGGCCCTGGCCGGGCCGATGGTCCTGCGCGGCAGCGGCACGATCGTCAACATCACCTCGGACGCCGCTGTGGAGGCCTACCCGCGCTGGGGCGCCTACGGCGCGTCGAAGGCCGCGCTGGAGCACCTGGGTCGGATCTGGGCCGTCGAGCTGGAGGGGACCGGCGTGCGCGTCTTGACGATCGACCCGGGAGAGATGAACACCCGCATGCACGCCGAGGCGATGCCGGACGCGGACCCGGCGGCGCTGGCCGACCCGGCGCGCGTCGCCGCCGAGATCGTGGCTCTGCTGGCCGGCGCGGGCGCCGCCGCTCCAGCGTCGGGCGCGCGCGTCGCCGTGCGCGCGGAGGACAGGTCATGAACGCGGCCCGTACCTATCCGGCCCGCCGGGACGACGTCCGCCTGCTGGTGGTCGACGCGAGCGCGGGGAAGCTGCGCGAGACCCGCACCACCGCCCTGCCCACCCTGCTGTCGGCGGGCGATCTGCTGGTGGTCAACGACGCCGCCACGCTGCCGGCCTCCCTGCTGGGCCGCGCTGCCACCGGCGCGCCGCTCGAGGCGCGCCTGGTCGCCGCGGACCCGGGCCGCGGCCCCGGTCACTTCTGGGCCGTGCTGTTCGGGGCCGGCGACTGGCGGCAGCGCACGGAGGATCGACCGCCGCCCCCCTCCCTGCCCGCGGGCGCTCTGCTGCGCTTCGGGCCGCTCGTGGCCCAGCTGGTGACGACGTCGCCGCTGTCGCCGCGCCTGGTGGCGCTGCGGTTCGAAGGCTCCCACGACGACGTGTGGGACGCCCTGTACCGCCAGGGGCGGCCCGTTCAGTACTCATATCTCGCGCACGAGCTGCCGCTGTGGGCCGTCCAGACGGTTTACGCGGGTCGCCCCTGGGCGTTCGAGATGCCGTCGGCGGGACGTCCCCTGTCGTGGGAGATCCTGCTCGCGCTCCGCCGCAACGGCGTCCGCTGGGCGTCCCTGACCCACGCCGCCGGCCTCAGCTCGACCGGCGATCCGGCGCTGGACGCGGCGCTGCCCCTGCCCGAGCGGTTCGACATTCCCGCGGCGACGGTCGAGGCCATCGCCGACGCCCGTCAGCGCGGCGGGCGCGTGCTGGCCGTCGGCACGACCGTGGTGCGCGCGCTGGAGGGCAGCAGCGCGCCGGACGGCGTGGTGCGGGCGGGCCCGGGCGTCACCGAGCTGCGCATCGGTGCGGGCTTTCGCCCGCGCGTGGTCGACGGGATCCTGTCGGGCATCCACACGTCTGCGGAGAGTCACTTCGCCGTGCTGGCGGCGTTCGCCCCCCTCGACCTGCTGCGCACCGCCGAGCGCTACGCCGAGGCGCACCACTTCGCGACGCACGAGCTCGGCGACGCGATGCTGATCCTGCCGGCCGCGCGCTGCTATCCTGCGCGCGATGACTCTCGTGAGATGGACCGCCGCGCTGGGCTTGCTGCTGGCGCTGGGGTGCGCCAGCTCGTCGGGGCTGCGTGACGGGCTGACCGCGGGCGGGGCGGCCACGGGCGGTCCCGCCGCGGACGAAGCCGGGCGTGAGTTCGTCTACGTGGGGATGGCGGGCGGTGAGATCGCGCTCTTCTATCTGGATGTCGCCTCTGCGACGCTCGTCCGTCGCGCGACGGTGTCGGCCGGGCGCGCGCCCACCTCGCTGGCCCGCTCCGTCGTGCGAGAGTCGCTGATCGCCGTCGACGGCACGACGGGACAGGCCACCTCGTTCTCCATCGATGCGAAATCGGGCGTGCTGAAGGCGGTCGGCCACGTGGCGACGGGCGGGGCGAACCCTTCGGGCGCGACGCTGGACGACTCGGGCAGGTACGTCCTGGCGGCGCACCCCGCCGCGGGCCGGGTGTCGGTCCTGGCCATCACCCAGGCGGGCGGCCTGAAGGCCATCGACACCTTCGCCGCCGGCGCCGGCGCGCGCGCGGTGGCCGCCCACCCGGCCCAGATCGTCTTCGTCTCGAACTTCCGCGCCGACAGCATCTCGCAGTACACGTTCAACACGGGCACCGGCATGCTGACCAGCTGGTCCGGGCCGGCCCTCGCCTTGCCGCCCGGATCGGGACCGACGCGCCTCATCTGTCATCCCAGCGGGCGCTGGGTGTACCTGCTGGACGAAGCGACCGACACGATCGCCGTCTACGGCTTCGACACCGATCTCAAGGCGCTGTCGCCGATCTCGCTGCAGTCGATCTCGGCGTTGCCTGACGGTGTGGCGCGCGGCCGCAGCCGGCCCGCCGATCTGGCGATCTCACCGAACGGCCGATTCCTGTACGAGACGAACCGCGGCCCCGACGACGTCGCGGCCTTCACCATCGAGGCGGGCGGGACCCTGAAATTGGTCGGCCACGTGCCGAGCGGTGGGCGCGCGCCCGGCGCGCTGGCGGTCGATCCCAGCGGGCGCGTCCTGATCGTCGCCAACGAAGGCGGCAAGAGCCTGGGCGTGTACCCCATCGACCCAGCGACGGGAGCCCTGGGCGACCGACACGCCGTGGCACTCCCGGCGGCGCCCCTGTCCGTGCTCGCCGCTCGACCTTGAGCCTCCGGCGGCGGGAACGACCGAGACGCCATTGCGCTCGTGAGGAAGAGACCTACGTTGGGCCAGCCGCGAATGGAGGCCCATCGCGAAAGGCGCCCGCGTGCGGACGGCGCGTCGCCTCGTCGCGGGGCCGTGACTCTCACCGAAAGGTTCTCATGCGCTCTCTGTCCCTGCGATTGACGTTGGCAGCTCCCCTGTTGGCGATTCTGCTCGCCGGTGGCGCCGCGCGCGCCGCGATGGTCGTCGAAGGTGGCGGTAACGATGTCCCGCCCGTCAGCGGCGCGCCCATGGGCGAGGTCGCCGTGCGGCGCGGCGTGCAAGGCCCCGCGGGCCTGTTCACGGCACGCCTGTCGTTGCTGGTCGACGCCAGCAAGAACTCCTTCGGAAAGCCGACGTCGTTCGCTCCGGATTTGTACTACTCGTTCACGGACACCGTGCAACTGGGGCTGCTGCACACGTTGCCGATGGGCTGGCAGACGACGCCCGGCGCCGGGCTGTGCCTGACCGGCGCGAGCAATGGCTGCCCGCACGTCTACGACAACGTCGGCCTCGATTTCATGTACGGCCTGCTGTACGGGGACGTGCATCTCTCGCTGCATTCGTCACTGTTCCTGTGGCCCATCCACGATCCGGCCGGCCTGCTGTGGACCATCGGTCTGTCGGGGAAGTTCCACTTCACGAACATGGTGGCGCTGTTCTTCGATCCGCAGGTCGGCATCGCGCTGGAGCACCGCGATCTCTACAAGAATCAGCTGTTCATCCCGCTCGAGCTACAGATCCAGGCCACGGCCGCCGTCTCGCTGAAGGTCCTGACCGGCGTCACCGGGCAGCTGTCGGCGCTGGGCGACACCTACCGCATCCCGCTGGGCCTGGGCGTCGTCGCCAACCTGACCCGCCACCTGGACCTGGGCCTGCGGTTCAGCTTCGACAACCTGCTGGGGCACCAGCTAATGGGAGAGTCGCGCGCCGACGAGCGCTCGATCGGGCTGCTGCTGATCGTCCGGTCCTGATCGCCTCGGGGTCTCCTCGAGGAAGCCGGTCGGCCGCTTCCTCGCATCGGGCTGGCTACGCAAGACCAGCTCGCGCGCCTTGAAGATGGCGCGAACGATGCGAGAGCTCGCCAGCTCCATCTCCCTGGCGGCCGCGAACGTGACGTCGGCCGGCGCGGCGACGGCGATCTGGTGCCGCTCGCAGACCTCGTAGTGGGGCATGAACGTGTCGAACAGCGGATCGGCGGAGGCGCCGCGCGCGCGCCTCGGGCGTCCGTAACGGCTCCAGGCGCCGGCGGCGTACGTCGCGTACGACAGGCCGGCGATCCCCGCCCCAGCGGCCAGCGTCTTGATGAGGCGTTGCATGACCGAGTGCTTTGCACGCGAGGTGCCACGCGCGCGCCCAGCCAGCGCCTTCTCGACTGGTGACAATCCGTCTCGCCTCCGCATGAACTGCGCCGGACATTGGACGGGCTGCACGCATTGCGCAGGACTTCTCGGGCGGGGCAGTGCACCGTTTGCACTCGCCTCGCGACCGCGGCTTCGACAGCGAATTTCGAGTCGCGAGCGCTTTAAGGCGCGCGGCCACGTCGCATGTTGCCCTCGGTCCGACTATCGCCCGCTGTGAAAGGTACATGTGATGACGACGCCTAGATTTCGATCGACTCGACAGCGCACACGTTCACTGGTTCTCTCTCTGACGACTCTGCTCGGCTGTGCCGTTGGGGCCAGCTGTTCCAGCACCAACAGCAGCGGCTCGGCGGGAGCGGGCGGGAAGGCTACCGGTGGACAGGCCGGAACGATCGGCGCCGGCGGCCTGGGCGGTCACGCCTCGGGTGGGGCCGGCGGCGGCACGTCGGCGACCGGCGGGGCCGGTGTCGCCGGCGCGGCCGGCGGCGCAGCTGGCTCGGGTCTGGCTGGCGGCGCGGGCGGCAGGGCAACCGGCGGCGCGGGCGGCACGGCTGCCGGTGGTTCGAACGGCGGCGCAGGCGGCGGCACGGTCAACGGCCCGGCCAATCAGGGCCCGGAATTTCCGCACATGGTGGGCGATGCCATCTCCGGGAAACAGGTCTTCCGGTTCGAGACCTTCGGAAACGAGGGCTTCTGGACGGACGCCGCGAGGTTGCCGCAGGGGATCGCGGCAGCTGGGTTGACCCCGAAGCAGGCGCTGCTGCTGGGTCTCAGCGTCGACATAGACGCCCTGGACGCCACCACCAAGGCGGCGGTCGCCGCCGAGCTGGCCAGCCAGGGAACGAACGGCCCGCTGCTGAACGCCGCCGCGACCACCATCGCCTTGCTGAACGAGAATGCCGTGATCGGCGTGGTGGTGAAGGACAGCAACGCCGATGGCCAGCTGGACGTGGCGAGCGGCGACAAGGTCGGGATCACCTGCGCGGTCTGCCACTCCATCACCGATCACGCGGTGCTGGACGTGCCGAGCGGCGGCGGCATCGGAAAGCGCATCGACGGTCCGACCCCTCACAACCTGAACGTTGGCACCATCCTGGCAGCGGCGGCCAACTCACGCGCCTTCTATCCATTGCTCCAGCTGAAGCTGGCGGCGAACAACAACAAGTCGATCGGCCGTGCGCCCGACAGCGACGCCATCGACGGCAACTCTTCCGAGTCCGACGTGGACGCCTATCTGTCCAACCCGGCCTATTACCCGGTCGGAACGTTCGATGACGGGCCGGATGGCAACGGCGCGCCCCAGCACATCGCCCCCTTTTTTCGCACCGACCTGGCAGCGCCCTTCGGCACCCCCGGCGACGTCGCGACCCTCGACAACTTCAACAACCTCGTCTACTCGACGTTGCTGGATCTCACCGTGCTGGTCACGCCCGACGGCAAGAACTTCCTGAAGGCGCTGGGAGGCGACGCGGCGGGCGCGGAGCTCTCGGACACGTACCTGCAGGTCCTCACTGCCACGGGCGTGATGGGACCGGGCGCCACCACGGCCGGCACGGGCTTCCCGTTCGTGACGGCGACCTTGCCGGCGGGGGTGATGGCGGGCAGCGAGGCGGCGCCGACCGGTCGTCGCGTCCACGACCAGAAGCTGCGCGATCTGAACGCCTACACGGACGGCCTGCACCCGCCCCTCGCGACCGGCTTCGACGCCGTCGCGGCAGCTCGGGGCGCTGGCGTGTTCCGCGCGTCGGGATGCATCAGTTGCCACAACGTCAGCCAGGCGCAGCGGGTGCCTTCGTTCGTCGTTCCCCAGGCTACGCTCTATCCTGGTTACGTGCCGGTGGTCCTGGCGCAAAGGCCGGTCGAGATTCCGCTGCGGCCCACGGCGTTCGCGCCCATTCAAGACGATCCGACGACGATCTTCGACGACAAGGTCGTCGTCATCGAGGCGAGTCGACGGGGCGAGGTGCGTGGCAGCGCGCTGCCACTGTTGATGGATCTGGCGCGAAAGCCGAACTTCCTGCACGACAGCTCGGTCCCCAGCCTGGACGCCCTGTTCGATGCGGCCCGCGGCGCGACGATGCCACACCCGTTCTACGTCGGCGCGGCGTCGCGCCCCGATCTGATCGAGTTCCTGAAGAGCCTCGACGACACACGCTGACCCCGGCGCTCGGACCTGGCGCGTGGGGGGGGGCGGCCCCCCGGCGCCAGGTCCTCTGTCCCGCCGCTCAATGCGAGGGCGACCACAGGCGCGCGCGTTCGGCGTCCAGCCGTGCCGGCAGCGCGTGAATCCAGGTCGTCACGGGCCCGACCACGCGCGCCGGCAGGTAGGGCCGCGCGAAATAGCCGGCGGCCCCCAGCACGATCAGCGTGACGAACGCGCCAAGCGTCGTGCGACGGACGGTCCGTCCCAGGCGCGCCAGGCGCGTGGGCGCCGCGGACCTGGCCTCGGCATCCAGCAGCTCTGCGGACGGCGGCACGACGCGCGTTCGGGCGCGACTGGCCTCCACCGTCGCGGGGGCCGGGTCCGGCGCGGGCGAGGACGGGCCGCTCGGCGTTCGTTCGCGGCGGGTCGAGCGATCGTCTTTCTCGGCGGCGCTCGCGCTCAGATCCGCGTAGGCGTCGTCGTCGGACGCGCCGTCGTCATTGCCATCCGGCGCCGGCTCGTCGACCGCTTCGTCGGGCACGATCGCGTTGGCGGCGGACAGGCCCTCCAGCTCCAGATCGCGGGTCCCCAGCTGGATGGTGCCGGTTACCGACTCGGGTGCGTCTGGCACGAGATCCGCGGGCGGCAACACGCCGTCCTTGGCGCCCAGCGCGCCGAGCCAGCGCTTCAGCGCCCCCGGCCCGCTGGGCTGGCCCAGCTTCAGCAAGATCGCGTCGAGCCGGTCGGCCATCTGCGTGGCCGTTTGCCAGCGCCGCGCCTTGTCGGCGCGCAACGCGCGCGCGATGAACCGCTCGACGTCGGGGTTGAAGTCCTTGACCAGCTCCGACGGCTTTTCGAACCGCGCCTTGCGCACCTGCATCAGCACGTCCAGGTCCGTGGGGCCGTCGAACGGCTTCTTGCCCGTCGTCAGCACGTACAGCATCGTGCCCACCGAGAACAGGTCCGAGCGCGCGTCCAGCTCGCCCCCCACCGACTGCTCGGGCGACATGTACGCGAACTTCCCTTTGATGATCCCGGTCGCGGACCTCTCGCTCTTGCCGATCGCCTTGGCGATTCCGAAGTCGGCCAGCTTCACCTCCCCCTCGCGGCTGAGCAGGACGTTCTGCGGGGTCACGTCCCGGTGCACGATCCCCAGCGCGCGCCCGTTGCGCTTGCGCGTGTGCACGTACGCCAGCGCCCGGCATAGCGCGCTGGTCACGTGCAGGATCAGCGGCAGCGGCATCTTCATGCGCGCCTTCTGCGCGCGCTTGCGCACGTGCTCCAGGCTCCAGCCGTCGACGAACTCCAGGACCAGGAAGAATTCGTCGCCCGATTTCCCCAGGTCCAGCACCTGCACCAGGTTGCCGTGGTTCAGGGTCGACGCGATGTGGGCCTCGTCGATCAGCATGCGCACGAAGGAGGGGTCTGCCGCCAGCGCGGGCAAGATGCGTTTCAGCACGACCTGCTTCTGAAACCCCTCCACGCCGACCTGCCAGGCCAGGAAGATCTCGGCCATTCCGCCGTGGGCTATCTTGTTTTGCAGCCGATAACGGACCGTCCGGGACATCGGTCGAGAGAATACACGTGCCCCCTCGGCGACGGCGGTGCTGCAGCGTCCGAGCCACGGCCCCCCGCGCCCTGTGGGCTCGTCAGCGCATCAGGACGACGCGCGCGAGAAATCGGCTCCCTGACCACGAGCAGACGTCCCGGGCGTGACGCGTCACGTCGCATTAAATGACCGCAGCAGTGTCAGCTCGAAAAAAAACAGTCCAAAAATCTGCCCTCTCCGGCAGTTCCTGATGCTCGTCGACGGCATCGGCGAGGCCCTGATCATGAATCTCGTCGCGCCTGTCCAGCGGAGACCAGGTCGCGCCCGACTTTCCGTCCTCCAAATGCGTTCCTCCAAAACAGAGGTGATCCGATGACACTCGGTCGTTTTCTCCCGGTCGTGGGGGCTCTTGCCCTGTTCGCTGGCGCCTGCAGCAGCCAAGGTGGCGACTCGTCCGGGTCCGGAGGCGCAAACGGAACGGGCGGCACCACCTCGTCCGGGGGAGCGTCAGGTACGGGAGGTTCCGGCTCCGGGGGCCAGGGCTCGGGCGGTCGCACCGCCTCGGGCGGCTCGACCGGCTCGGGCGGAACCAAAGCGAGCAGCGGCGGCGCGACCGGCAGCGGCGGTTCCGCGAGCGGCGGAACGGGCAGTGGCGGATCGGCCACCGGCGGGCGGGGAAGTGGCGGCGCCGCCAGCGGCGGTACCGCGGGCAGCGGAACGGCCGGTAGCGGAACGGGCAGCGGCGGCAAGGGCGTGGGCGGCGCGGCCTCTGGCGGCAGCGCCGGCGGCGCCTCGACCGGCGGAAGCTCGGGCGGCGGTGGGGCCGGCGGCACCGGCAGCATGACCGCCGCGGTTCCCAGCAAGGGCTGCGGCATGACGAATGGCACGAAGACCCTGACCACCGGCGGCATGTCGGTGATGAACGGTCTCGCCACGTCGACCAAGCTGAAGATCACCAGCGGCGGAATGAGCCGCGAGTACATCATCGACATCCCGGCGGACTACGATCCGACGCACCCGTATCGCCTGATCTTCTCGTGGCACCAGGCGTACGGTTCGGACGTCGGCAACGCGAACGGCCAGTATCCGGCGGGGAATGGTCCCAACTTCGACGCCAAGAACTACGCCTTCTTCGGGCTGCACCGCGAATCGACCTCGGCGAACGTGCCCGTCATCTTCGTGGCGCCCGAGGGCATCGGCAACCTGCCCTGGGACTTCACGCGCGACAGTGTCCTGTTCGACGACCTGCTGGCGCTCGTCGACGCGAACCTGTGCATCGACGACAGCCGCGTCTTCTCCACCGGCTTCAGCTTCGGCGCGATGATGAGCTACGCCCTGTCGATCACCCGGCAGACGAAGCTGCGCGCGGTCGTCGCCATGGCCGCAGCCAACTACAACCTCCCCGGTGAGCCGAAGGATTCGAACGCGGCGCCGATCGCTTACATGGGCACGACCGGCATGAGCGACACGACCTGTCCCTGGGTCGGCAGCGACTCGGCCAAGCAGGGCGGGAAGTACTGCGTCCTGGCGCACGCCCAGGACAACGGTTGCACGATCCCCGGGACCATCCAGACGACGACCGTCGGCAGCAAGAAGTACCTCTGCTACGACTTCGAAGGGTGCAAGGCGGGCTATCCCGTGAAGGTGTGCACGTTCGACGGCGGCCACACGCCGTCCGCCGTGGATGACGGCACAACGACCGGGGATGACGGCCTGAAGGCCTTCATCCCGCCGCTGGCCTGGAAGTTCATCACGCAGTTCTGAGCACGGTTGCCACGCGCGACCTCGCTCGATAGCGTGCGAGGCGCGTGCGTGCGCCCGTTCCCCCGACCGCGGCCCCCACCCTGGCCGGCGCGAAGAAGGCGCTGGCCCAGCGGGCGAACGCGGCGCGCGCCGCGGCCTCCGTGCGCTTCTTCAAGGCCGGGCCCGGTGAATACGGCGAGGGCGATCGCTTCATCGGGGTGACCGTGCCCCAGCAGCGCGAGGTGGCCCGCGCCTTCGCCGCCCTGCCCCTCGCCGCGTGCCGCGCGTTGCTGGCCAGTCCCGTGCACGAGCATCGGCTGGCGGCGGTGCTGATCCTGATCCGACAGTTCCGCCGCGGCGGCGAGGCCCACCGCGCGCGCATCTACCGGCTGCTGCTGGCAGCGCGCCGCGCCCTCGACAACTGGGACCTCGTCGACACGGCCGCGCCGGCGATCTTCGGGGAGCACCTGCGAGAGCATCCGGCCGAACGCGGGCGCTACGAACGACTGCTGGCGGCGCCGCGGGTATGGGACCGCCGCATCGCCATTCTGACGGCGGGGGCGCTCATTCGCGCGGGGGCGCCTGAGCTGATGCTGGACTTCGCGGCGCGCAGTCTGGGGGATCGCCATGATCTGATCCACAAGGCGGTCGGCTGGATGTTGCGGGAGGCCGGGAAGCGCCAGCCCGCCGTTCTGCGCGCGTTCCTCGACCGCCACGCCGCCCGGATGCCGCGCACGATGTTGCGCTACGCGCTCGAGCGGCTGCCGCCCACCGAACGAAAGCGATATCTGGCGGCCGGCCGCTGACGCCAGCCCGGCCGCACGGAGGTCGGCGCCGCCGCCTCACTCCAGCGTGGTCAGTCCTTCGCGGATGGCGTACTTCGTCAGCTCGCCCACCGTGTGCAATTCGCGGCGTCAGCTCGCCAGGCGACTCATCGAGGGGTTGATCCCGAACTGTCGCTTGAACTCGCGCGTGAAGTGCGCGGGGCTCTCGAACCCGACCGCGATGGCCACCTCGCTGACGCGGGCGCCGACCATCAGGCGCTCGCGCGCCAGCTCCAGGCGGACCTGGCGCAGGAAGCGCATCGGGCTGATGCGCGCGACGGCCTGGAAGCGGTGGGCGAAGTGGGAGGGGCTCATCGCCACGCGCCGGGCGACCTCGTCGACGCGCAACTTCTCGGAGTAGTTGTCGCGGATGTACTGCATGGCCTGCAGGATGCGCTGCGCGTCCGCGGGTGAGCCGACACCGGCGCGCAGGGTCGCCGCGGCCTCGGTGCGCAGCAGGCGAAGCAGGATCTCGTCGACGATCAGCGGCCCCAGCAGCCGCGCCTCGACCGGATCGGCGGCCATGCGCAGCAGCCGCTCCAGCGCACCCGCGATGCCCAAATCGCAGTCCAGCAAGAACGCCGGGCTCGCTTCGCTGGTTGGCGCGCCGCCGGCTTCGGCCAGCGTCAGCAGCGCCCGCGCCACGCGCTCGGGAGGGAATGACAGGGACAGCGCCAGGTAGGGCCGCTGCCGGCTCGCCTCGACGATGGCGCTGGTGTACGCGCACGGGCGGGTGACCACCACCATCCGCCCCGCCTGTACCGTCAGCGGACCGCCGCGCAGCCGCACCTGCTTCGCCCCCTGTAGCACCGCGCCGACCGTGGGGCCGGCCGCCTCGCCCTTGTCGTGCAGGGTCGGGGCGTTGAATCGATACACCGAGAGCCCGGGAAACGGCAGCGTCGTCTGCCCTTCCCCGCGCGCCAGGTCCGCGATCATGTCGCGCACGGCGGCGCCCATGGGGCAACTTGCGCCCAGCTGCAGGTCCGGAAGCATCGCGATCGTGGCGGCCATGATGGCGAAGTATACGAGGCGCGCGCGTCACCGAGCCGGCGCGCCCACGCCGCAGCAGGAATGAGCAAGAGAACCGCAGCATCCGCACGGCGGCGGCCGGCCATCGCAGGAACCAGCACTTGTTTCGCAGCCACCGCGGCGCCGCGCCCGACATCGGCCGCTACGTTCCGGTCGCACGTTCATTCCACTCGACCGAAAGGAACGACGATCATGGAAACTCAGACGAAGGGCTCATTCGAAGGACAGGCCGCGCTGGTGACCGGCGGAGGCACCGGGATCGGCGCCGCGATCGCGCTGGAGCTGGCCCAGGCCGGCGCGCGCGTCATGATCACCGGCCGCCGCGAAGAGACCCTGCGCGCCAGCGCCGCGCGCCACGCCGGCATCGCGTACCGGGTCGCGGACGTCGCGCGGGAGGGCGAGAGCGCCCGGGTGATCGACGACATCCGCGGGCGGTTCGGCCAGCTGGACGCCCTGGTCAACAACGCCGGGGTCTTCGAGCTGCGGACCATCGGAGACGCCGCATCCGATCACGTGCGGCGCCTGTGGGAGACCAACGTCCTGGGGGTCGTCGAGACCACGCGGGCCGCGCTGCCGCTGCTGAAGCGGGCGCGCGGCAACGTCGTCAACGTCGCCAGCGTGGTCGCCGATCATCCCATGCCGAGCGCATCGGTTTACAGCGCGACGAAGGCAGCCGTGCTCGCCTTGACGCGCGCCTGGGCCAGGGAGCTGGCAGCCGAGGGCGTCCGCGTGAACGCCGTCAGTCCGGGTCCCATCGAGACCCCCATCTTCGACCCCGGGAAGGTGGGCGTGACCGCCGAGGTGATGCAACAGATGGGGGCGCAGATCCGCGAGGCCGTGCCGCTGAAGCGCTTCGGAGCCCCGGAGGAGGTCGCCAAGGCGGTCGCCTTTCTGCTGACGTCCGGAGCCAGTTACATCACGGGCGCGCAGCTGACGGTGGGCGGCGGCATGGAGGCGTAGATCCACGACGCCCGCTCCCCGTTGTCATGCTGCCATTTCAGGGGTCGACAACGAATGTCGATGCATCTCCCATGCGTAGTTTTGCAAGCAGGACCGGCATCGCGACGCGGCAGAGAATCCGGGTGGGAGTTCGACGATGAGCGCCCAGGGTGCAAGCCCTTACGCTCCGCCGCTGGCAAACCTGGACAGCGGCGGCACGCCGGTCGGTGCCCTGACCATGGCCACCGCCGGTTCGCGACTGGCGGCGATATTGATCGACGCCGCGTTGATGTTGCCGCTCGTCGTCGGCAGCTTCTTCCTGGCGCAATTGATAGATTCGCCGACCGGCGGACGGCCACCGTCGGCGGAACGGGCCGGGTGGATGCTGTACATCGGATTCATCGCGTACTTTCTGGGGGCCGCGATCTACCAGATGGTGATGCTGTCGAAGCGCGGGCAGACGCTGGGCAAGCGCACCATGAAGATTCGCATCGTGAAGCTCGATGGGTCCGGCCCGGGCTTCTTGCACGCAGTCCTCCTGCGCCTGCTGGTGAATGCGCTGCCTTCGGCCATTCCGGTGGTGGGCGTGCTGTACCCCTTGGTCGACTATCTGTTCATCTTCCGCGCCGACAGGCGCTGCCTCCATGATCGGATCGCCGGCACCCGCGTGGTGCAGGTCGATGAGCAGAACACTTCGTCGTCTACACCTGGGCGTTAGGCGCGGGATCGTCGTCGCGCCCGTCGCCGTCACGGCGTCCATGCGACGAGACGCGCGTGGATAGCACGTAGGACTCGCGCGCAGTGCTACCCCGGACGCGGCGCCTCGACAGCCGTCCATCCGATCGATCACAATACGGCTGATGGGAGGTCGGACCGACGATCCCGCCGCGGGGCCGAGACGACGCGGGGGTTGCCTGGGGAGGCTGCTGGGTCTCGCGGCCATCGGCGTCGTCGGGATCGCCGCCGCGGGCGTCTTTGCCTACGTGGTGGCGCCGTGGAACTTCAACTTCGGTGGTCACTTTCACCCCCTCGGCGGATGGCGGGGGCGAGGACGCTTTCACGCCCCGGCCGCCGGCGGCGCGTACGACATGTGGGTCAGCTTCGAGGTCAGCGTGCCCAGACGCCTGCGGTCGCCGCTGAAAGGCACGGCGGTCCTGTGCACACCGCGGGGCGAACGCCTGGTGCTCACCCTCTCGGGCGACATGCCACGCGACCACGGCCCGGATCTGAGAAACGTGCCGTTACACCTTTACCTGCACCGCCTCGCCCCCCTGGCCACCACGACGGAAGGGCGGCATCCCCACATCGACCTTTACGGTGCGTTCGGAGACGGCGTCTTGAACGTGGAGGATCGCGGCAGCTTCGCGACGGCGTTCGCTCCCGACGGCACCGTTCGCCAGTCGTTCGCCAACGTTCCGCACGGCTCTGAGAACGTTCACATCACGTTCGACGAGGTCAGCGGCGCGATGGGGCCCGACTGCCCGCGCGCCTCCCGCTGACGACCGCGCCCGTGCCCGGACAGCTCGGTGTGACGTAGGCGAGGTCCCCGCGCGGAGATTGGGGTGGAAGAAAACGGCCCTCCCCCGTCGTACAGGGGTGGGTGGCCCCGGCTAACCCGCCGTGGGCCCGAGGAGCTTCGTGATGAAAGGCGGAGGACCAGATGATTCTTGCGCGTGAAGCGATGACCTCTCGGTGGCTACGTCATGGGCTTTGCTGGATGGCGGCGCTGGGCGCCCTCTACACCGTCGCGGGCTGCGGGGTCGAGAAGACGGCGGACACGGATCCCAGGCTCGCTCCTCGCACTTACGACGAATATACGGAAGGGCTCAAAGACGCCGTCATCTCGACGCCCTCGGGTACGTTCGCAGTTGGGCCCACGGGGGAGGTCGCCGCGGCGACCGAGGGCCAGCTGGACCAGAGGATATCGGCGGTCTCCGCCCCCGCCGGCGCCCGTGGCGGGCGAGGCGGTCAGAGCGCGGCTGGCACGGGCGGGCAGGGCGGCAAGGGCGGCGGCAAAGGGGGAGCCGGCGGCGGGGCAGGAACGGGCCCCCTGGGTTCGGGGGGGGCGCCGGCCGACACCGGCACCCCGGGCTTCGCCTCCTGGCACTTCGACGATTGCAGCCCCACCTCCCACTTCCTCGTGGATTCCTCGGCGATGGGGGCCAATGCGCAGCACGCGCTGGGCGCCTCGTGCGTCGCCGGCGTCAGCGGTCTGGGCGTCGAGATCCGCTCGGCCGCCGACGTCATCCAGGTTCCCGACGAGCCCCAGTTCACGGTCGGCCAGCGGGTCGCGGTCGCGGCGTGGGTTCACCCGAACACCGTCACGGGAGATCAGCCGATCGTGATCAAGCGGCTCAACAACCAGACGTCATTCTCCCTGGGCGTTCACAACGGAAACATCGAGATGTCGGTGGTCCTGACGACCGGAAAGACCTTCATCTCTCGCGCGCCGATCTCTGCCGGGGTGTGGACGCACGTCGCTGGCATGTACGACGGCACGTTCGTGTTCCTGTTCATCAACGGGCAACAGTTCGGCCAGCTGTTCGCCGGCGGGACCATTCGCAACGTCTTCGCTCCGCTTCGGATCGGCGCCACCACGCAGACACAGCGCTTCGACGGGATCATCGACGAGGTCTTCGTCTCGACGCAGGACATCTCCAAGGATGTCATCACCGCGCTGGCCTGCATATCGAGACCGTCCACCTTCGTGGCGACCCCGCTGGCGGGCGGCCCCGTCCCGTTCGACACGGCGGTCCATTACGACGTGGCCGTGACCGACAACGACGTCGGCACGTGCGGACCGCGCTTCTACAACTTCTTCGTCACCGGCTCTACCCGCGGAATCACGGTGACGACCGTCTTTCCACCGCAAGGCTCCACCGCAACGCCGGGCGCCACCTTGACGTTCGGGCTGGATGTCGTCGGGTCGGAAGACGCCGAGCCCGGCACGAGCAGCATCCCGTTCGAGATCTTCGACTCCGGCTCGACCTTCGAGGTCCTGTCCGGCGAAGTCTCGTTCGAATTGCAGGCGCCCTCCTGCTTCGTGGCCAAACGGAAGGAGCTGATGATCACGGATCCCAGTGTGGTCGACGACGGCGGCCGTGCTGCCGGGGCCGTCGCAGATGGCCCCTGGACGTTCGGGCACCTGTTGCGCGAGATGGCGCCCTCGCCCGCCGATGCGCCGGCCCTGGCCCTGCAGCTGTTTCAAAGCTGGCTGACCGATCAGGTCATCAACGGGTTCACGGTCGCCGCGCGACCGGCGGCACAACAGCAGATCCTCGACATCTGGCCCAGGACGGCGACCGGCGATCTGGACCTGGATCGGGCGCCGTTCCGGCTGCAGGCGATCGTGAATCGTGTCGACCTGCGCGCCGGGGCCAGCAGCGCGGGACAGGGACGGTTCGTGTTTGCCCTCACCGACTCCTCGGGATTCTTTCCGGAGGACTTCACGGTCATCCTGGAATACGACTTGCCGGCGACGACGAACCAGGACGTCCTCGACTGGGCGAACCGGTGGCACGCTCTCTCCTCACACCCGTTCCCGTCGGAGGAGTACAACGCGGCCCTGGAGGCCGTCACGCGTCGCTTCACCGACCGCAACGCGGCGCCCGGGCGCACCAACGGCAGCGCCCTCCTTCAACTGCGAACGAACGACTTCGTGCTGTCGTCCTTCACGCGCTGGGAGCTTCGCGAGTTCGAGCTGTCTCCCTCGACGGGATTCATGCATGAGACGACGGTCAAAGAGACCCCTGACCTGAGCTTCAATCAGACGTCATCGCTCGCAGACTTCGTCAACCAGAACGCGGCCGCGATCAAGGCCGTGCTGCCGGGAGCCCCCAGCCAGACGGTGCCCGCCACCTTCGAGGGCGCCAACTTCCTGGCCGGCTCGGTCTTCAACGACTTCTTCTTCACCTGGTCCGCCCCCGGAATCCAGGACTCCGAGGCACGCTTTCACATGGCCCTGAATACTTGCAATGGCTGCCACAGTGCCGAGACCGGCACCGGCTTCCTGATGATCTCGCCGCGCTTCCCGGGTCAGGAGGCGACCTTGTCCCCATTCCTGACCGGTACGACCGTCTTCGATCCCATCACCGGCCAGCCGCGAACGCTGAACGACCTGGCGCGACGCCAGGCCAGCCTGACCAGCCTGGTTTGCCCCCCGGCGGCAGCCAACGCGACGACTCCCCGGTAGAACCGTTCAGGCTACCTGAATTGCGTCGACTCGACCCCCGTGCAACTCTTGCACGGGGCGTCTTCCACGAGTGCAAGGGCTGGCTACAGCTGGAACGCGTCCGCGACGCCTCCCACGGCGACCGCCAGGCCCTGGTACCTGGGGAAGAAGGCCTTCACCACCTCTTGCCCCAGGTTCATGAGCGCGGCGACCTTCTTCTTCTTGTCATCGGGCGGCGCCTTCACGTCCGCGGCGATGTCGTGGTCCAGCTTCGTGAGCGCCCCCTGCACCTGCTGCTGCCCGGCCGGCACCTGACCAGCCTGGCGAACCTGCGCGGCCTGGCTGACCTTGAGTCCCCGAAGATCGGTGCGGGCCGCGACCAGGTCGCCCGCGAGAAGTCGAGCGTAGCCGCGCCCCAGGGTGGCCTTCATGAGCATCGCGCGGCTGGCGTCGTCGAGGGGTTGTTTTCCATCCACGGGCGTCACGATCCGAATGACCGTCGTGAAATCGGACTCGGCCCGGTCCGTCAGGGCCTTGATGGCCGCCGTGTCGGGCGTCGCTGACGAACGAGAGAGTGCCCTGGCCGCATCCACCGCGGCGCCGGCGCGAACGAGGAATGCCAAGGGATTGCCGTTCGCGTGGTTGGAAGGACCGTCGAAGTACTTGTCCAGGCCCGCAATCGCTTCACGATACTGCTGGAGTGCGGCCGGGTATTGGCCCTGCGCTTCGTACGCCCTGCCCTTGTCGGCCTGCTGCCGGGCCATTTCAGCCAGCGTGCCGGAGACGCTCCCCAGCGCGTGCTCGTTGGGTTGCGCCGGGGGAGCGGCCCGGCTGAGGCCGGACGTGGCCCCAATGACCGACGCGGAGACGATGGCAGCGATGCGAGCGGTAGCTCGGATGGTCAGCATCGCACTATGTTATCACGACCTTGCTCGTCCTCGCCTGACCGCGCGCCGCATTTCCGCGCCCGCGTTCGCGTTCCTTCAGCGGCACATCAGGGCAGGCCCCGGTGATCGGGGCGAGCCTGCTGCCCGGATCGCGCCGTGGGGGGTCTAACGGCGCGAAGGATCTCCATGAGCGACGTCTTCGAGCGCATCTACCGGAACGATGAATGGAATGGAGGCTCGGGCCCCGGCTCGCTGCCGACGGTGACCCGCCCTTATGTTCGGTTTCTTCAGGAGTTTCTCCGGCGCAACCACGTGCGGTCGGTGGTCGATCTGGGGTGCGGTGATTGGCAATTTTCGCGACGGATCGACTGGGCAGGGGTTTCCTACCTGGGGCTGGATGTCGTTTCTTACATCCTGGAGCGAAACCGCCGCCGGTTTGGATCGCGGGCGGTCCGGTTCGCGGCCTGCCCCTCCCGGGCTGACGACCTGCCCGAGGCAGACCTTTTGATCGTCAAGGATGTCTTTCAGCATCTGTGCAACGGTGCGGTCCGCGACTACGTGAAGGTGTTTCCGAAATTCAAATACGTGCTGGTCACCAACTGCTCCAAGAAGAGCCTGCACCTGCTGAACACCGACATTGACGACGGCGGGTTCCGACCGGTGGATCTACGGCGCCCGCCATTCGGCCTGACGATGGCCTCGGTACTGGAATTCGGAAGTGACCGAGTGTTCAACGTGCGCCGCTTCGCCTTCGTGACCCCCGGCATCAAGCAGGTGTTCTTGTGGATAAGGCCGGCTGCCCTCATTTCTGGTGGCGGTCGCGAACACAGACCCGATGTTGGTCTTCCGGGTCCTGCGTGTTAGCAGTTGACCGTGGGGCTCCTTGCGTCAGGCGGCGGTCGACGCGCCTTGGCCGTCGCCGCGGCGCTCCTGTTGGTCAGCCTTCCTGCGCCTCGGGCGGCCGCAGAGTCTGTTCCGGAGGTAGAGCGTACCCGCCTCAGGATCGTCCTGGCGCCATCCGACGACAGCGCGTCGGTCGACGTTTCAGGGCTGTCGTTCGGATTGCTGGCCGACCGCGCTCGGAACGTCGCGGGATTGCAGCTCGGCCTCGCCTTCCTCGACACGACGAAGTCGCTGGCAGGGCTGCAGCTGGGGGTTGGCTTCAACTTCGTCGACGGAGAGGCAGACGGCGCGCAGGTGACCGGGCTGGCGAACTTCTCTGCCGTCGCGCGCGGTGGGCAGCTCGCGATCGGGATCAACCACGCAGAGCAACTGCGGGGCGTTCAGGTGGGCATCGCGAACTCTGCCGGCGACGGCTGGGGCGCCCAGCTAGGCGCGATGAACAGCTCCCGGCGCTTCCTGGGAGGACGAATCGGCGCGGTCAACGGCTCCGAGGAGTTCGAAGGCGTCGAGGTCGGCTTGCTGAACTTCGACGGCTCCGTGAAAGGGTTCCAGCTCGGCCTGCTGAACCTCCCCTGCCTTCCGCTGGCGACTGACTGCGCGGAGCTCCCTCGCGACACCTCAGGGGTCTCGATCGGCGCCGTCAACGTTGCACATGCGACGGCCGGCCTCGACCTCGCATTGGTCAATGTCGCGAGAGAAGCGCGCGGACTTCACATCGGCCTCGTCAACCTGGTCTGGAACGATGACGGCGAGTCCTTGGCGCTCTTGAACCTCACCCGGACCGGCGTCCACGAGGTGGCTCTCTATGCCACCGATTCCGCCTGGCTGAACACCGATCTGAAGCTCGGGTCGAAGCACCTCTTCACCGTCATGACGGCGTCCTTCAAGCCCGGCGGTGCGGCAAGCGGGGCATCAGCCGATCTCTCCTCCGGTGGTCGCCGCATCTCGGTCGGCCTCGGTCTGGGCTGGCGCTTCCCGATCGAATGGCGCAGGGTGGTGTCTCTCGAGACAGAGCTCAGCGCCTCTCGCGTGCGAAGCAACGGCACGGAGCTGGCGCACGCCGGCCCGACGCTCTACGAGTTGCGTCTGGTCAGCGTGCTGCGGATCATCGAGCACGCCTCGCTGATCGGGGGCCTGGGCCTCGGCCTGACGACCTCCGGAGCGACCGACCAGGTCATTCTCGGACACCTCGCTACCACCTGGACCGGCGGGGACAGGTCGTATCGTCTGGCCCCCGAGATCCTCGCTGGAATCCAGCTCTGACGGACAAACGAAACCTTGCGGCCGCGCCCGCATTGAACAAGCACCGATTGGATCACGTCGCGGAAGGACGGTCGCCGACCGCGTGACGCGTGCCACGGCCCCGGTAATGACGGCGCGACGTCGCCAACATGTCGCTTGTTCCCCTTGGTGCGCCGGCGGAAACTCCAGCCGAGGGGGATCCGTGTGGAAGCCAGCAAGGGGAAGCGCGAGACGCCACCGCTGAACGTAGTGGTGTTCATTCAGGAGAACAAGACCACCGACTTCTACTTCCCGACGCTGGCCGCCTGGGGGGCCGACATACAGCAGGGCGGGAAGTTGCTGTCGGTGGCGCCGAACTTCGATCAGCCGCATGACCGCAACGCCTGGGTCCACTACAAGATGGGTGACTACCCGGCGATGCCCCTGCAGATCGACAACGACGCGCTGATTCCTTTCTACTCGTGGCTGGCGAAGAACCACGTGTTCGCCGACCATCTCTTTGGCCTGGGCACCAACTCGACGCCCGGGCACATGGTGCTGGTGGGCGGGCAGACGCCCACGCTGAAGAACCCCGCCTTCGGCGCCGCGGCGCCGGAATGGGATCTGCCCAGCATCTTCATACACGCCGAGCGGGCGGGCGTCGACTGGGCGGTCTTTCCGTCGGGCCAGGACTATCCCGTCAACCTGTACAAAGACCTGCGCACCGCTGCGGCAAGGAAGAAGCTGTATCCGCCGGATGCCTTCGTGACCCTGGCGGCGGCGGGCAAGCTGCCGCCGCTGGTCTACGCGTGGAGCCCGGGCGGCTTCGACGAGCACCCGCCGCAGAAGCCCGACCCCACCTACCTGGCGCGTGGTCAAGACCTCGTGTGGCAGCGCGTGGACGCGCTCGTCAAGGCCGGCCGCTGGGACACCACGGTGTTCATCCTGACGTGGGACGACTGGGCCGGCTACGCCGATCACGTCGCCGCTCCGAGTTCGGAGCTGGTTCCGGACGCCCTGCACCCGAAGGGATTCCCGGTCATCGGTGGCTCGCGCATCCCGCTGATCATGTTCGGCGGCTCCGTCGCGCGAGCCATCGACAACGTCTGGCGCTCGCAGGCCAGCGTGCCCCGGACGGTGATCGATCTGCTGGGGCTACCCGCGTTCGGCGTGCCGCGTGTCGACAGCGCGGCTTCGCTGGCCCGTCACGTCTCCCCAGGGCTGAAGCGCCCCGCGCCGCCTGCCTTCGGCGGCACTATCGTCCAGCCGGCGGCACCGCACCCACCACCGTCGCCGGTGCCGCCGCCGCCGTGGACGGGCCCCGTGAACGAACCGATGCCCGCGCTGGTCGCCAATCACGGCAAGCTCATCCCGGCCCCGAGCGACGGCGTGGTACACCCCGCTGCGCCGAAGCAGCCGCCGCTGCCGTAGCAGCGGCTGTTCGTCCGGGTGGTCGTTCCGGCGCGGGTGGGGGGCAACCACCCGGGTGAACTACTTGACCGCCGTCATGTTGGCCGAGCTGTAGTCAATGCTTCCGCTGCCGCCCCCCGCTTCGGTGAGAAGCCTGGCCGAGGCCATCTTCCCGAGCGGCATGCCGAGACTCGCCCACTCCTTGAAATGCTCGGTGAGAGAGATGTGGCCACACTGGCGAGCCGTCTGCCTAACGCTGAAGTACTGCTGAAACGTCGTCGTACCGTGAATGGAGGGCTGATTGTTTTGCTGGTGTTGATAGACCTTGTACGTCCCTCCATCGACGGTGAAGGTGCCCTTCAGGGTACCGCCGCCGGTGGGCGGCCCCGAACCGAACCAGTCATCGACGATATAAAACTCGATCAGCGGATTGTTGGACCATCCGTAGATTCCAATGTACGACCAGCCGCCGGCGCTTCCGGTCTTCGTGTAAGCGTAGTCCGCCGAGACCGTGCCGTACTGGTCGTAGGTCTGCGTCTCGTTCCATTGAAAACCGCAACCAGCCAGGAAGTCGCCAGAGTTGTTCCAGGTCGCCTTGTACGCAGCGCCCGCGCCGTAGGTGGTGATGCATCCCCCGCTTCCACTCGACCAGATCGAATAGGAGAGACTGCCCACGTTGCCCGTCGAATTGGACGAACAGTGCTGCGTGCCACCGGTCAGCGGGCTGCCGTTGCAAGAGACGGTTCCCGTCGTGCCGCCCGAACCGGTCTGAGGCGGCTGGCCACCCGTGCCGGTCGTGCCCCCACTGCTCCTCGCTCCGCCCGAGCCAGGTGCAGCACCGCCGCTGCCGCGCGTGCCGCCGATACCGGGCGTACCACCTCTGCCAGTCATGCCGCCGCTGCCGACCGTGCCGCCGCTGCCCAACGTGCCGCCGCTGCCCAGCGTGCCGCCGCTGCCGACCGTGCCGCCGCTGCCCAGTCTTCCGCCGCTGCCCAGCGTACCGCCGCTGCCCAACGTACCGCCGCTGCCGAGCGTGCCGCCACTGCCCAGTCTTCCGCCACTGCCCAGCGTGCCGCCAGTGGCGAGCGTACCGCCGCTGCCCACGGTTCCTCCCGTACCACGTGCACCACCGGTTCCGGGCTTGCCCCCAGAGGCAGTGGCCCCGCCGGAAGAGTCGCCACCGTCGGGCTCATCGACCCCGGCCGGCGAAGAGCAGCCAGCGGCCAGCAGCAGCGCCAGGGCCGGGGCGACGACGGAACCCAATGACGACACCCTGCGAACCACGTGCGACGATCTCATGAGCGCTCCTTCGAACAATAGGTGGGGAACCCCCGCCAGCACCCAAATGCCGCGCCGTCCGCACTATCGACACGCCGGCCCTCGAAAAGGCAGTGTTCTATCGGTCAAAAATCGGTCAAAAAAATTCTGGAAGAACACTTCTTCCAACTTCACGGTCGCTGGCGGCAGGAAACTCGCGCCTACTTCGGAACCGGACTCACCAGCGGCCGAAGCGAGGGCTTCGACAACAAGGCCAAGCTTAATCAAAAAGCGGGCCCGATGGTATAGGAGCTTCCAAAACTACAGACCAGCCCTAAACGCGTGTGCCTCAACGTCTTCTCAGTTGGACCCAGCGCCGAGCGACCAGAGACAGCGTACACCAGGAACCCTCGCCATTCGCTCTCGAGAGCCATGACGCGACGTGGCCACGGTGCAGAAGGCAAGTTTCGAAGACCCTGCAGAGTCCGTCCTCCCCTGGGGGCGGTCGCCCAGCAAGATGTCGAACTATTGTCCGGCTGCGTCACTGATTGGGTCATGACGCTGATCGACCCGGGCCCCGCGGCGCCCGGATAGTCTTCCGGCGTCGGTCCCGCCTGTCATCTCGTCCGGCGACGTCCTGAGCGTGAGCGGCCCTTGCACCCCGGCGGTGCGCTCGCCGCCGCCGGCATGGGTCATGGCTTCGATTGCCTGAAATCGACCACTGTGTCGTGGTTTGACGTGGTCGCGACAGCCGCACTACATTCCGCCGGCCGATCCGCTGCGACAATGGCCGTCGCCGTCGATAGGTCGGTTCCTGTGTCGAGTGAACTATCGGCAGAAAGGGCGGATCAATGGGCGAGGAAGCGAAGCGCGATCACTGGCGACGCAGGTCCATGTCAGGGCTCGCCATGGCAATCCTATTGATGTCATGCGGGAGGGCTCCTGAACACGGCGGCGATGGGACCGGCTTGCAACAAACATCGTCGGCCTTGACCAGCGCTGACGTCTTCGGTTTCGAAAACGCCTCCTACTGGTCGACCACGACATCTGGTGCGGTGCTGTCGCTGTCGTCGACGCACTCCCAGGGAACGAACTCGCTCGCTGTCAAGCCGTCCAATGGAAACGGATACACCCCCGTTGCCAGCGTGCACCTTTCAACGTTGACGGGTGTCAGCCCGACGCTGGCCTGGGACGTGATGTTGCCATCGCAGCAACCCAACCCGAACTGGTTCGGCACCGCGCAGCTCGCGCTCAATTGCCCATCCCGCGGCATCAACAGCGCCTTTTTGGGCCAGGTCGAGCTGACCGGAAAACCGGTCAATGTCTGGAATACGGTCAGCTTTCCGCTCAACAACACGCAGCTATCGGCGCTGCTGAACGCCGGGTACTCCGACCTGACGATCACGGTCATCCTGAATGTTCCCGTTCCGACGACTGGCGTCTACCTCGTGGACAATCTGCGCTTCGTTCCCGCGCCCTCGAATGGGTGTGGAGGCCGGCCGAATGGCACGACGTGCGATGACGGAAGCGCCTGTACCCAGTCGGACACCTGTCAGAACGGTACCTGCGTGGGCAGGTCGTCGGTAGTCTGCGCGGCTTCGGACGGGTGCCATCTCGCTGGCACCTGCAATCCCAGCACAGGAGCCTGTACCAATCCGAACGCACCGAATGGAACCTCGTGTAATGACGGGAACGGGTGCACGCAAACGGACACCTGTCAGAGCGGCGTCTGCACTGGAGCGAACCCGAAGGTCTGCACGGCGTCGGATGCCTGCCATGTGGCAGGCCAGTGCGTTCCTGCCACCGGCGCCTGTACGAACCCGAAGGCGGGGGATGGCACGCCCTGTAACGATGGCGACGCCTGCACACAGGTCGATCTTTGCAAAGCGGGAAGCTGTGTCGGACTGATCGGGATATCCTGCACACCGACCGACCAGTGCCATGTGGCGGGATCCTGCGATCCGGCCAGCGGAGCGTGCTCGAATCCCGCTGCTCCCGACGGGACGCCTTGTGTCGCCGATCCCGGTAACACCGTCTGCACGCTTCCCGGCTCTTGTCAGAGCGGCACGTGTGCCGCGTCGTCCGTGCCGGATACCTCCGCGAACTGCGTGGCGACGTTCTATCAAGACGCGGACTTCAAGGGACCGTCGACCACGCTGGCGATCGGCGACTACACGAGCCCTTCTCAGTTCACGCCGCCTGGCAGCGCCGTGTCCTCAATCAGCATTGGGGCCAATGTCGGGGTTGCCGTGAGAACCGCCGACCTGCCCCCCTTCCTCCGGAGTCGCGTCGCGTTCTTCGACACAGCCATGTGGAATTACGTCGGCGACGACGTCAATGACCAGGCGAGCAAAATAAAGGTCTTTCCATTGCCTGCCGGTCGGATGGCGACGTTCTTTCGGGGGAATCACCCCAACATACCGACGTGGTTCAGCGACGACATGCAGGGAATTGCTCACGATGACAACAACTGGTACTTGACGCAAAAGGACACGCTGTGGAAGTGGCCCCTGTCGATTGACCTGGCTCTGCAAATTCCCAACCTTCCGCCGTCGACGGCCGTGCCGATTCCTGACGTTTTGACAGCGCTTGGCTACGACCACTTCGGCGATCTGGACCAGTTCGGCGGCTACCTCTTCGTCCCGCTCCAAGGAGAACCCGGCGTCGGCGTTCCGCCCGCAGTCGCCGTCTTCAACGCCTCCGATCTCTCCTATCGAAGCCTGTCCCTTTTCCCCGGTGCCGATTCCAGCGCGGGTTCATTCGTTGCCATTCGCTTGCAACCCGATTGCGCCACCGAGTCGGGAAAGGTGAAGCTCTGGACCTCGCCTGGTTCGGTCGACGGCACCCATCCCTTGCTGGAGTACGACGTCGACATGAACGTGCTGAACTCCGGCGGCGACGGCTTCTTGGTCGCTTCCCCCAGGAAGGCGTACCCGCAGGCGCTCGATCCTCTCTTCGACGAAGACGGCGTTGGCGTGTCGCTGGGAACGATGCAAGGAGGCGCGTTCAGCCCTGATGGCAGGGTGCTTTACGTCAGCAACGGTTACTGCAACACCGGTGCGTACATCAGCGTCTACTCCATCGATTCTTGTGGAACCACCGGAGACATGTCGGCTGTCGCGCTGGCCCGCTCGTCGAGCGGCTTCGGCCCGTTCAACTTCGAGAAGCATGACGGCACGTCTTGCGGGCTGTTCGGGTCGAGCGTGTGCGCGTGTGTGCTCGAGTCAGCGCAGGAGCCGCAAGGCCTCGACTATTTCGACGTCACGCAGAGCCCGATCCCAATCCCTGGTATTCCCGACGGGCAGCTGCACGCGATTCTCATCAGCAACGATCTCGGTAGCGATCAGGTGTGGTTAAAACACTATTCCTTTTGAGCTGTCAGGCGGCCCGAAGACCTGACCGAACCTGAACCCGCGGGAGCCGGCGACCTCAGGGTCTGCCGGCCCTCCGCGTACCGCCGCGATGAGCCGCCGGCCAGGCCGTGGGGGACACAACCCCGGTACGGTCCAGCCGCGCCTGACCACGCCCACGGTGGCGGATCTCGCCGCCCTCCGCGGTGACAAGGACCGGCTGCTCCAGGCAAGTGAGGTGGCGGAGCAACTCGGCGTCTGTGCGGCCACCGTGTACAGGCTGTGCGAGCGCGCCGCGATGCCCAGGCGCCGGGCCACCACCGGATGCAGCTCGCCCGCCAGGACGAGCGGAAACGGCGAGCCGCCGCACGTTCGGATCGTCAATTCGATTCGAGTTCGACCGAGGGACCTGGCTGCCCTCGTGGCCGGCTTTTGAACGCAACTGAATGACTTTCCGCTCACGAGACACACATGAGCCTCCACATGACTTAGACTCCCACACCCCATTCTGGGAGGGGCGGCGCGAGGTGCGAAGCCCGAGCGGCGCTTCCGCGGGTCACGTACGGTCCGTCCCGCCTGCGACTGCGCGCGCTTTCGCGCCGGACGCCTTCCGGACATTCGTGTCGCGATCGCGGTCGCGCAGGCGCCGCCGGCAGGCGGGTACCGTGCGATTCAGATGGTGGCGCGCGCATTGCTGACGAACACGCGCATGTCGCGCACGACATGGGCATCGCGGAACGTCATAGGTGCCGGTCAGGCCTTGTCGCTGGCGCTGCTGCTGGCGGTGGGCAGCGCCGGTTGTGGTGAGACGAACGGGCCGGATCTGGGCCCCTCGGACAGGGGTGGGAGCGCCGGCGGGGGTGGGAGCGGCGGTGGGGGCGGGCATGGCGGAACGGGCGGGGCGCTGGCTGCCACGCCTGCGGTCGTCTGGGACGCCGCCAGCAAGAGCATCGACGTCACCTGCGGCAGCTTCTTCATGGGCTCGATGCGATTCGCGGCGACTCGCGACCAGCTGACCGCGGAGCAGCTGGCGCTGCTCTCGAACCTGAGCGTCGTGGACGCCACCGACATGTGCGCCGGGGATGGCTTCAGCTGCGCCATCACCATCGTGGAGGGCGACGGCAGCACGCTGGCGATCGACACCCTGGAAGAGGACGCCACCTGCCAGCAGGCAGAGAAGGTGGTCTCCTACGCGACCTTCCGGCCGTTCGTCGACACCTTGACCTGCCACTACGCCAAGGGCTCGCTGCCGCCGGCGGCCAGCGACGACGTCATCGCTCCCGATCCCCGGTGCTACAACGGCCTGTTCACCAGCGGGTCGGGCGACATCGAGCGCCAGATACCGGTCGCGGACGTAACTAGGCCGCTGCGCGTGGAACTGGACGACTGCGATCAGCCGGGGCGCCTCGGCAAGTTCAGCTTCGCGCTGCTGGACGCGGACGGCACGACGCTGGGGACCAGCACGGCGCCGCCGGCCGCCGGGCCGGACCACACCTGCGCCACCCTGACCACGCTGGTCCCGGGCCCCGAGACCGTGACAGTGAAGGTCTCCGTCAACGGCGCCACGCTGGCCGGCGACTTCTGGCTGCACGTCTACCAGCCCGACGCGGCGGAGCTGGGCACGGCCGTGTGGACGGAAGCCAGCCAGAGCGTCGACGTCAACTGCAGCGGTTACGGCTGGGGTACCAGGCGCATCGTGGCCTCCCGCGAGCAGCTCACCGCCAGCCAGCTCGCGCTGCTGTCGAACCTTCGCACCGTGGGAGAAAGCTCCATCTGCGGGGTGGACGGCACGACCTGCGACGTCACCGTCACGGGAGCCGACGGCAGCTCGCAGACCTGGGTGGCGCCGCAGGACGGCTGGTGCCTGGCACCCAGGAACGACCTGATCTCGTACGCGGCCTTGAGCCCTCTCGTCGACACCTTCACCTGCGCGGCCATCATGCCCGGCACCCAGTCCGTGTACGCGGTCTCGCTGGATCCGCTCTGCTTCGACAGGGTCATCGCGCAGCCGCAAACGACCTCGTTCCAGGTGTCGGTCGGCGACGTCAGCAAGGCGCTCCACATCGAGCTGGATGACTGCGATCAAGCGGGTTGGGCCGGGAACATCAGCTTCACCGTGTTCGACACGGATGGCACGACGGCGCTGGGCACCAGCACGGTGCCGGCTGACGCCGGTCCCAACCACACCTGCGCCATGCTGACCACCGCCGTCTCCCACCCCGGCCCCGTGACAGTGGTCGTGTCCGCGAACGTCACGCCCTGGGGCTCTTTCTGGCTACGCGCGTACTAGGACGGCGCCCTGAAGCCGCGTCGAGACGGCGAGCTGCCGGATGCCCGCCGGAGCGGTTGGAAAGGACCGGCGCGGGCTTACGTTGGTCGGGGCGACAGGATTCGAACCTGCGGCATCCTGCTCCCAAAGCAGGCGCGCTACCAGACTGCGCTACGCCCCGGATGCCTCGCGACGGGTGTCGCGGAGCCAGGGCATCCTAACCGGGCGGTGGCCGATCGTCACGGGAGATGTCGCCGGCATCTCCGGAACCACTCCCGGCCCGGGAACTGGCAAGGCGGGGTTTGGGTTGCAATAGTGCAGGCTCGTGGCCTCGCCCGCTCGGTCTTCGGCTCACCCCGTTCTTCGCTTCGCTCGACGCGTCGGATCGCGCGCGCGTGTCCTGCCGATGCTGCTCATCGGCACGCTGGCCGGTGCGGGCAGGCCCGCCGGGGCGACGGCAGCCGATAGACGGGTCGTCCTCTTCTACTCCGCCGAGGTGCACGGCACGGTCGAACCGTGCGGGTGCACGAGCGATCCCCTGGGCGACATCTCGCGCCTGGCCACGGTCATGGCCGACGCCCGACGCACGGGCGCCGGCGTGGGCCTCGTCGACGCGGGCGGCCTCCTCTACCCCGAAGGTTCGCTGTCCGCCAAGGAGCGCCCCTCCGCCGAGCTACGAGCCGGCTTCCTCGCCCGCGAGATGGAGCACCTGGGCCTGATCGGCGCGGGCGTCAGCGAGACCGACCTCTCCCCGGGGACCGCCCCCGCGCAGGCGCAGGCCCGCGTTCAACCGAAACGACTCGCCTCGAACATCACCGGCGCGGGCGCCGCCGTTCGACCGACGGTCCTTCAGAAGCTGGGCGCCGTGACGCTCGGGGTGCTGGGCGTGGCGGATCCGTCGCTTGCGCCGGCGCTGGGCGCCAAGGCGACCGATATGACGGCGGCGGTCCAGCGCGACGCGGAGGATCTGCGCAAGCGCGGCGCGGAGGTCGTGGTCCTGCTGGCGCCCGTCGACAAGAACACGGCGCGCAAGCTGGCCCGCGACACGAACGTGGACATCGTCGTGCTGGGCAAGCGGGTCGGCAAAGGCATGGCGCGGGCCGAGTGGGTGGGACGCGCGCTGCTGGTCGCGCCTTCGGACGAGCTGCAGCGGGTGGGACGGCTGGAGATCGTCTTGCGCGGCGCCGCGACCCCGGGCACGCCGGTCGAGCTGGCCGACGCGGGCGGCCCCGACGCCATCAAGCTGCGCCGGGACGAGCTGGCCCGCTCGATCGAGCGCCTGCAGTTCAACCTGCAAAGCTGGACCGCGGCCGGCGGCGCCTCGGGCAGCGGCGCCGGCACCGACGGGGCGTTCGTGGCCGCGAAGAAGCGCGAGCTCGCCGAGCTGCAGGCCGAGCAGGCGAAGCTGAACGCGCCGTGGACGGCCCCCGCCACCGGCAGCTACGTCGTGAACACGCTGGTTCCCCTGCGCCGCTCCCTGCGGCGTGACGCGACCGTGGCGGCGGCGATGAAGTCGCTCGACAAGGCGATCGCCGCGTCGAACCTGAAGCAGGCCACGCCGCCCCCGGCCGCCGAGCCGGGTCGCGCCTCGTACGTCGGCATCGCGAAGTGCGCCGGCTGCCACAAGGCCGCGGTCACGTTCTGGAACCACACGGTGCATGCCCAGGCCTGGAAGACGCTGGTCGACGGTGGCAAGCAGGCCGACTACAAGTGCGTCAGCTGTCACGTCACTGGCTTCGGGCAGGTGGGGGGCAGCAGCCTGGGCTTCACCAAGAAGCTCGAGTCGGTCCAGTGCGAGGTCTGCCACGGACCGGGCAGCCTGCACGTCCTGGGGGAAGGCAACGAGCAGCCGCTGGCCATCAAGCGCGACACACCCGAGACGGTCTGCCTCGGCTGCCACACCGAGCAGCACTCCGACACGTTCTCTTATGTCCCCTACCTTCGTGACATCGTCGGCCCGGGCCACGGTGCCAAACGACGGCAGGACCTGGGCCCGGGCAAGACCGGCCACGAGCTGAGGTCGGCCGCCCTGGCCCAGGCCAAGCTGGCGGCAAAACCGTAACGAACACCGCAGAGTCGGCCAACGTGACCCCGTCGCCAGGACGCCCCGACGCGGTTCGGCGTTCGCTGGCCCCCCCCCCGCGGCAGCCGCCCCCATCTAATGATGAGCCCCGTCGTGGCAAGCCCCTGACAACCTCCGGCGGACGCCGCAACTTGTCGGATGGGGGGCGGGTGCTTACCTGCGTAACTCGGAGGGAACGTACTGATGCGACTCGATAAAATGACCGTGAAGGCCCAGGAGGCCCTGCGCGCCGCGAACGACCTGGCGGAGCAGCGGAACCACCAGGAGCTGACGCCGGAGCATGTCCTGTCCGCCCTGCTGACGCAGGACCAGGGCATCGCGTCGGCGTTGCTGCGCAAGATGGGCACCCCGGTCGAGGCGCTCGTCCAGACGGTGAACCGCGCGCTGGACGAGCAGCCGCAGGTGAAGGGCGCGGCCGCCGAGATCTACATGGGGCGGCGCCTGAAGGACCTGATCCAGGACGCGGAGAAGCGCTCCAAGGATTTCAAGGACGAGTACACGTCCAGCGAGCACCTGCTGCTGGCGCTGGTGGGCGGCAACCACGGCGCCGCCACCCGCGCCCTGAAGGACGCCGGCGTGAAGGAGAGCGCGCTGCTGCAGGCGCTGGCCGAGGTGCGCGGCAACCAGCGGGTCACCGATCCCGAGGCCGAGGGGAAGTACCAGTCGCTGGAAAAATACACACGCGACCTGACGGACCAGGCCCGCAACGGCAAGCTGGACCCGGTCATCGGGCGTGACGAGGAGATCCGTCGCTCGATGCAGGTGCTGTCGCGCCGCACGAAGAACAACCCCGTGCTGATCGGCGAGCCCGGTGTCGGCAAGACCGCCGTGGTGGAGGGCATCGCCCAGCGCATCGCCGCCGGCGACGTGCCGGAGTCGCTGAAGGACAAGAAGATCCTGTCGCTGGATCTGGGCGCGCTGATCGCGGGCACCAAGTTCCGGGGCGAGTTCGAGGACCGCCTGAAGGCCGTCCTGAAGGAGGTCGCCGCCGCCGAGGGGCGCATCATCCTGTTCATCGACGAGCTGCACACGCTGGTCGGGGCGGGCGGCGCCGAGGGCGCGGTCGACGCGGCCAACATGCTGAAGCCGGCCCTGGCGCGCGGCGAGCTGCGCTGCGTGGGCGCCACGACGCTGGACGAGTACCGCAAGCGGATCGAGAAGGACAAGGCGCTGGAGCGCCGGTTCCAGCCCGTGTTCGTGGGCGAGCCCTCCATCGTCGACGCGGTGGCGATCTTGCGCGGTCTGAAGGAGCGCTACGAGGTGCACCACGGCATCCGCATCCGCGACGCCGCGCTGGTCGCCGCCGTGAAGCTGTCGGACCGCTACATCTCGGGCCGGCAGCTGCCGGACAAGGCGATCGACCTGGTCGACGAGGCCGCCAGCCGCCTGAAGATGCAGATCGATTCGCTGCCCGAGCCCATCGACCAGATCGAGCGGCGCCTGACCGCGCTGGCCATCGAGGAGCAGGCGCTGGGCAAGGAGAAGGACGAGGCGAGCGCCAAGCGCCTGGTCGCCGTGGCGAAGGAGATAGCCGAGCTGCGCGAGAAGGTCGACGGGATGAAGAGCGTCTGGCAGCGCGAGAAGGCGATCATCGCCGCCATCCGGACGCTGAAGGAGGACATCGAGAAGGCCCGCACCGAGGCGGAGCTGGCCCAGCGCCGCGGTGATCTGAACCGCGCCGCCGAGCTGCGCTTCGGCCGCACGCCCGAGCTGGAGAAGCAGCTGGCCATCAAGAACGCCGAGCTGAAGTCGGCGCAGGGCCAGGGGTCATTCCTGCGTGAGGAGGTGACCGAGGAGGACATCGCCGCCGTCGTCTCGAAGTGGACGGGCATCCCCGTCGACAAGATGCTGGAGAGCGAGCAGAGCCGCCTGATCCACATGGAGGAGCGGCTGCACCAGCGCGTGATCGGCCAGGACCAGGCGGTCAAGGCCATCGCCAACGCCGTCCGGCGGGCGCGGGCCGGGTTGCAGGACCCGAACCGGCCCATGGGCTCGTTCATCTTCCTGGGACCGACGGGCGTGGGAAAGACCGAGCTGGCGCGCTCGCTGGCGAACTTCCTGTTCGACGACGAGTCGCACATGGTGCGCATCGACATGTCCGAGTACATGGAGAAGCATGCCGTGGCCCGCCTGATCGGCGCCCCCCCCGGCTACGTCGGTTACGAGGAGGGCGGCCAGCTGACCGAGGCGGTCCGCCGCCGGCCCTACGCCGTCATCCTGTTCGACGAGATCGAGAAGGCACACCCCGACGTGTTCAACACGCTGCTGCAGCTGCTGGACGACGGCCGGCTGACCGACGGCCAGGGGCGCACGGTCGACTTCCGCAACACGGTCATCATCATGACCTCGAACGTGGGCAGCCACCTGCCGTCCGAGGCGTGGGACGAGCCGGAGGACGCGGGCAAGCAGAAGGCGGGCGTGGGCGCCCGCACCATCAGCGACGCCATGATGACCGAGCTGCGGCGGACGTTCCGGCCCGAGTTCCTGAACCGCGTCGACGACATCGTCGTCTTCCACCGCCTGTCTCGGAACGAGATCGACAGCATCGTCGACGTCCAGCTGGACCGCCTGCGCAAGCTGCTGGCCGAGCGGGACCTGGAGATCGAGCTGACGCGGGAGGCGCTGCACTTCCTGGGCGACGAGGGGTACGACCCCGTCTACGGGGCCCGTCCCCTGAAGCGGGCCATCATGCGCCACGTCCAGGACCCCCTGGCCGAGCACCTGCTGAAGGGCGAGTTCGCGCCCGGGGACACCATCCTGGCCGACAAGGACCCGAATTCGTCCGAATTGACCTTCACCAAGAAACGCCGGGCGGCCGTGGCGGCGGTATCATGAAAAAGACAGCCGCCGGTCCCCCTGGCCCTCGCCCCGACCGGCGGCCCACTCACCACACATGAAAGACCTCTTCAAGATCCTGGGCGTCGCCGAAGACGCCGACGACGCCACCATCAAGAAGGCCTACCGCAAGCTGGCCAAGGAATATCACCCGGACGTCACGGGCGGCGACAAGAAGAAGACCGAACGCTTCAAGGAGATCAACGAGGCGTACGATGTTCTGTCGGACAAGACCAAGCGTGCCGAGTACCTTCGCCTCAAGAACGCGCCCGTGCGGCCCGACGGCATGCCGGAAGGCTTCGATCCCGACGCCTTCGCGCAGGCCTTCGGCGGCGGGCGCGGCGGCAACGTCCACTTCAGCTCGGGTGGGGGCGTCGATCTAGGCGACATGTTCGCCAGCCTGTTCGGTGACGCGCGCGCCGCGCGCGGCGGCGGTCCGTTCGGCCGGCAGGGGCGCGCCCAGGCGCCGCGCGGGGCCGACGTGGCGGGACACCTGGAGGTGACGTTCGCCGAGGCGGCGCTGGGCACGCGACGGTCGGTCCGCACGGGCAGCGGCAACACGGTCGAGGTCGCCATCCCCCCGGGGGTCGAGTCGGGCGCGCGGCTGCGCGTGACCGGCAAGGGCTCCCCGGCGCCGGGCAAGGGGGGCGTACCGGGCGATCTGTACCTCGACATCGAGGTTGCACCCGATAAGCACCTGCAACGACACGACGCCGACGTCGAGCTGTCCGTGCCGGTCACCGTCGCCGAGGCGGCGCTGGGCGCGAAGGTTCAGGTGCCCACGCTGGAGGGACCGGTCACCGTGACGGTTCCGCCCGGCACGTCCAGCGGCGCGAAGTTACGTCTGCGCGGGCGCGGCATCAAAAAGTCCGATGGAACGCGCGGGGATCAGATTTGCCGGATCGAGGTCGTGGTTCCGAAGGGAGCTGCCGATGACTCCGACCTTCGACGACTGTTCGAAGAGATTGCCCACAAAACGGCTGGAAAGGCGGTTCGCGATTTCTGACCACGTTTTCGATCACGGCGGCGCTTCCTGGATAATGATCCGGAACGGCGCTAATCAGGATCCCATGCGTTCTCGACGGACGAGGAGAACCCGATGACCACTGAAAATCCACGAACACTTCCACTGCTCTCGCTCCGCAATCTTGTTCTGTTCCCGGGGGCGGTGATGCCCGTCGAGATCGGCCGCCCCAGCTCGCTGCGGCTGATCGACGCGCTGGGGGGCAAGGGGGCCCACCTGCTGGTCGGCACGCAGAAAGACGCCGACATCGAGGAGCCGTCGGGCGCCGACCTGTACACGATCTGTGTCGAGGGCGAGGTCGTCCGCATCGTCAAGGCGGCCGAGAACCGCGTCACGGCGGTGCTGCGCGGCCTCGAGCGGCGCCGCGTGGTCGGCTTCCCGCAGGAGAAGCCCTACCTGCTGGCCCAGTTCGACCCGCTGACGGAGCTGCGCAAGGATCCCATCGAGATAGACGGTCTGGGCATGGCGGTCTATGACGTCGCCAAGCAGCTGATCGCGATCTCGCCCGATATTCCGGACGAGACGGCGCAGGTGCTGGACCAGCACAAGGACCCGGCGCGTCTGGGCGACATCGTCGCCGCGACCGTCGACCTGTCGCCCGAGGAGCGGGCGTCGCTGCTGGTCGAGGCCGACGTGGCGGAGCGGCTGCGCCGCCTGCTGGTCCTCCTGCAGCGCAAGGTCGAGCTGATCAAGGTCAAGCAGAAGATCGACTCGCAGGTGCGTGAGGAGTTCTCGAAGCACCAGCGCGAGGCGGTGCTGCGCCAGAAGCTGAAGGCGATCCAGGACGAGCTGGGAGAAGGAGAGGACTCGAGCGATCTCGAGGTCTTCGAGGAGAAGATCAAGGCCGCCAAGATGCCCGAGGACGTCGAGAAGACGGCCCGCAAGCAGCTGGAGCGCCTGAAGCAGATGGCCCAGTCTTCGGCCGAATACACCGTGCAGCGGACCTATCTGGAATGGTTGGTCGAGCTGCCCTGGGCCAAGCAGACCGAGGACCGGCTGGAGCTGGACAAGGCGCGCGAGATCCTCGACGCGGATCACTACGATCTGCAGAAGGTGAAGAAGCGCATCCTCGAGTACCTGGCGGTGCGCAAGCTCGCTCCCGGCAAGAAGGGACCGATCCTGTGCCTGGCGGGCCCCCCCGGCGTCGGCAAGACGTCGCTGGGCAAGTCGATCGCGCGGTCGCTGGGCCGCGAGTTCGTGCGCATGTCGCTGGGTGGCGTGCGCGACGAGGCGGAAATCCGGGGCCACCGGCGCACGTACATCGGCGCGCTCCCGGGCCGCATCATCCAGGGCATGCGCCGCGTGGGAACCAGGAACCCGGTGTTCATGCTCGACGAGATCGACAAGCTGGGGTCCGACTTCCGGGGTGACCCGTCGGCCGCGTTGCTCGAGGTCCTGGACCCCGAGCAGAACTCGACCTTCTCGGATCACTACCTGGAGGCGAACTTCGACCTGTCGAACGTCATCTTCATCGCCACGGCGAACATGCTGGATCCCATCCCGCCCGCCCTGCTGGACCGCATGGAGGTGCTGGAGATTCCCGGCTACACCCGC
>Ga0105240_10000518_pt1 | contig 71036 bp, 67 predicted proteins | sample KBSC54metaG_FD_80426 | JGI IMG/M metagenome (GOLD analysis project Ga0105240, IMG submission 80426) | Corn rhizosphere microbial communities from Kellogg Biological Station, Michigan, USA - KBS C5-4 metaG | ecosystem: Host-associated > Plants > Roots > Rhizosphere > Soil | place: Michigan, USA...
CACGTCATCGCCCGTCTTGCCGCCGGTGATCAATTCGTTCTCGCCGGATTCCGGGACTACGGGGACGGTGGTGACGCTGAGAGGCGTACATTTCCTGACAACGACGAGCGTGCAGTTTGGTGGCGTCAGCGCCAGCGGCGTAGCTATTCTTTCCGACTCGGTGATCCGGGCTGTGGTGGGTGCAGGAGCGACCGGTACAATAAAAGTCATCAACCAGGCCGGGCAGGGCGTGTCGGCCAGCCAGTTCATCTTTATCGCTCCGCCGCCGGTCACACCGCATATCAGCTCGTTCTTCCCCGACAGCGCGAGGACGAACGACACGGTTCGCATTGTAGGCATCCACCTCGACAGCGTCAACGCCGTCAGCTTTGGCGGGGTGACGGCACGGTCGTTCACGATCGTCTCCGACAGCCTGATCTGGGCCGTTGTAGGTAACGGGGCTACCGGACAGGTAAAAGTATCTTCGCCTGCAGGCACGGACAGCCTGGGTGGGTTCATATTTGCGCCGGCACTGCCGACGGCGGCACCTTCGATCAGCAGTTTTACGCCGACCTCGGGGACCGCAGGGACAGTGGTCACGATACATGGCGCCCATTTCAGGGGTACGACGCTGGTCAGGTTCGGCGGAACGTCTGCCGCCTCCTTCTCTGTACTCTCTGACTCGGTGGTGACCGCGGTGGTAGGCAACGGATCCTCCGGCCCGATAAAGATGACCAACGCCAGGGGAACGGGTGTTTCAGCCGGCTCCTTCAACTACAGGCATGGGCACAGCAGCCTGACGGTCTATCCGAACCCGGTCAGCGGCGGAACGATGACGGTGCAGGTACCCGAGACGACCACGCAATCCAAATTCCTGCTGACGGATGCGTCCGGTCATACGGTGCTGGCGATACCGGTAGGCGCCGGGGTGAAACAGATGGTCATCCCCGTTAGCCGATTGAATAAGGGAGTTTATAAGCTGGTGTGGAGCGACGGACAATCAACCGCCAGCCAGACGATATTAATAATTCAGTAGTTGGGTTAACCGAAGAAAAGAAGAGAGGCTTTGTCGAAAGCCTCTCCTTTTTTATGGTCATTTTGATCAGTAGATGGTGAGTGTCCAGGTCCTTTCGAAGACTCCCCCACCCTGTAGCCGATTGATGCCCTCTTTCTCCGTCCACTGCTGGTTGCTGTCGACGGGATCGGCGATGCCGCACCAGGGTTCGATGCAGACAAAGTCGCCTCCGGGGGCGGCCCAGATGCCGAGGAAGGGAAAACCGGGGAAGTCCATCCGGAGCCCTCTTTCGGTGCGGGCAGACCGCAGGGTAATGGCAGAGGAGGCCGGGTGTTTGAGAACGAGCGCGTCGCGGGCAAAAAGCGATTTATTCAGCGGGAGGTGACTGGTATTGTTGAACAGGGGTTCGGGTGTCTTTTCGATCAGCCCGTCTTTGGAGATAGGCCAGCGGCCGGCGTTCTCCGGCTGGTCGAATTCCAGGTAGTAGTCTGTATAATCGGTTCCGGGCGCCAACGGCACTTTGAATGCGGGGTGGCCACCCACGGAGAACCAGAGGTCTTTTGATGCAGGATTCGTCACCCGGTAGGTCGTGGTGAAGCCCGTCGGGGTGAGCCGGTAGATCACCCGCAGCTCGAAATCGAAGGGGAAAACCTCCTTGGTGGAGGCGTCGCTGCGGAGCAAAAAGGTGATGGCGTCGCTTGTCTGGGACTCTACAGCAAACTCCCGGTCACGGGCAAATCCATGGCGGGGCAAGGTATAGGACTTGTTCTCGTAGTGATAAGTATTCTCCTTTAGGGTGCCGACGATGGGGAAAAGCAGCGGGGAGTGTTTACCCCAGACGGCCGGGTCGCCGCCCCACATATATTCGAGCTGGTGGGTCTTGTGGAAGATGCTTTGCAGTTCTGCGCCTTTGGGGTGGATGCTGAGCCTGAGCTGTTGGTCTTCTATCGTAAACATAGCCTTAATATTTCCTGCAATTTAGTACTTTCGGGATATGTTACGCTACCTGGAAATCATCTGGACCAGTTTTAAAATGGCTTTGCAGGAGTTCCGATCCAACAAGCTGCGGACCTTTTTGTCCCTGCTGGGGATCACTTTTGGGATCTTCTGCATCATCAGCGTACTATCGACGATCAGCAGCATGCAGATGGCCGTCAACAACGACCTGAAGGCGTTTGGCAACAAGACGATCTACATCGACAAATGGCAATACGGCGGAGGTCCCGACTATCCCTGGTGGAAGTTTGTGAAGCGCCCCTCCCCCAAATACGAGGAGATGAAGCTGCTGAAGCAGAAAGTACCCGACGCGTCACATATCTCTTTCGGGCTTAACGCCAACGGCAACGTGGACTTCGGCGACAATTCCCTCACCGGTGTCAACTATTACGGCAATTCCGAAGACTTCGATAAGATACAGCAGATCACGATCGGCTATGGCCGTTATTATCAGCAATCGGATTTCGATCGCGGTACACCCTATGTCGTCCTCGGCTACCGCATCGCCGAAAGGCTGTTTGGCAGGCCCACCAGCGCCCTGGATAAGACTGTCAAGCTGAAGGATGGAAAGAACGCGCTTGTTATCGGGGTCATCGAGAAGCAGGGACAGAGCCTTATCGGCAGCTGGGACTATGACAACAGCATCCTGCTCACGTATAGCTTTATGCGACAGATGTTCCGGGAAGAGAACGCCCAGCCGGTGATCCTCGTGCAGGCGGGCACAGGCATGTCCACAGAAGCGCTGATCAACGAGCTGGAAGGGGCCATGCGGTCCATCCGCAAGCTGAGCCCGACGCAGGAGAACAATTTTGCCCTCAACGATATCGATGCCCTGAGCAAATTCTTTGACCCGATCTTCACCGGTATGAATATCGGCGGCTGGTCGATCGCGGCGTTGTCGCTGATCGTCGGCATGTTCGGGGTCGCCAATATCATGTTCGTGACCGTGCGGGAGCGGACCAGCCAGATCGGGCTGAAAAAAGCGATCGGTGCAAAACGCGGGGTTATCCTCACCGAATTCCTGCTGGAGTCCGCCTTTCTCTGTATCATCGGGGGAATCATCGGGCTGCTGGCGGTATTCGTGCTGACGCTGATCTTTTCGGCCATACTGAACTTCCCCGTTTTTATTCCGCTGAACATCATCGTGATGGCCGTGGTCATCTGCCTTTTTACGGGCGTGCTGGCCGGTATCATCCCTGCCTTTATCGCTGCCCGGATGGATCCGGTGGTGGCGATCCGCAGCTAGTAGGCCGCCGGGTGGCTGATTTAAACTAAATTTGCGGCCATGCAAAAAAGAAACGAGGGTCCGGTGACCATCCTGGCGATAGAATCTTCCTGTGACGAGACCAGCTGCGCTATCAGCCGCGACGGTGTCATTCTCTCCAATATTATTGCGGGGCAGGCCGTGCACGAGCAGTATGGCGGAGTTGTGCCCGAGCTGGCCAGCAGGGCCCATATGCAGAATATTGTTCCTGTCGTAGACGCCGCCATGAAGAAGGCCGGCTGTACGATGGACCAGCTGAGCGCGATCGCCTTCACACAGTCGCCGGGGCTGATCGGGTCGTTGCTGGTGGGCTCGCAGTTCGCGAAGTCGCTGGCGATGGCGATGGATATCCCGCTGCTTGCGGTGCATCATATGCAGGCGCACGTGCTGGCTAATCTCATTCCAGGTGCTTCGGCTCCGGAGGCTGCGGCGGCCCCTCTCCCATCCTTTCCCTTTCTTTGTCTGACCGTTAGCGGGGGGCATACACAGATCGTGGTGTGTCACTCGCCGCTGAGGCTCGAGGTCATCGGCGAAACGCTGGACGACGCGGCCGGCGAAGCGTTTGATAAATCGGCCAAGCTGCTGGGGCTGCCCTATCCGGGTGGTCCGCTGATCGATAAGCACGCGAAGGAAGGCAACGCCAGCCGTTTTTCCTTTCCTGAGCCGCAGATACCCGGTCTGAATTTTAGTTTTAGCGGGCTGAAGACGGCCATTCTGTACTTCCTCCAGGAGCAGAAGGCGAAGGATCCCGAATTTGTCAATAAGAACCTCTTCGATATCTGCGCCTCCATACAGGGTCGTATCATCTCGATCCTGCTGAACAAGCTGAAAAAGGCCGCGCGTGAGACGGGGATCAAAGACCTCTGTATCGCCGGCGGGGTATCCGCCAACAGCGGGCTTCGGCAGGCGTTTCGCGAGACGGGCGAAAAACTTGGCTGGCGCACATTTATTCCGGCTTTTCAATATTGTACAGACAACGCCGCTATGATCGCGATCACTGCCCATTACAAGTACCTGGCCGGTGACTTTGCACCACTGTCGGTGAGTGCGAGTGCCCGCGCCGAGTGGTAAGGTTCGGCCGGGGTGGCCGCTCGCTCAGGGCCGTCTGCAGAGCCAGTATTTTTTGCAATATCTTTGCGGCGATGCCGAATACCTATTTTCAGTTCAAGCAGTTTACAATACACCAGGATCAGTGTGCGATGAAAGTTTGTACGGACGCCTGTATCCTGGGCGCCTGGTTTGCGCAGAAGACGCCCGCGTGGTCGCAGGTATTGGACATCGGCAGCGGAACAGGGCTGCTGATGCTGATGATGGCACAGAAACACAAGGGGGAGATAAGAGGCATCGAGCTGGACCTCGCTGCCTACCGCCAGCTGAAAGACAATATCGGGCAGAGCCCCTGGCGGGGCATGCTAAAGGCCTTTCCCGGCGACGTCCGCTCGTACAGCTTCCCTGGCAAATTCGATTTTATCATTACCAACCCTCCCTTCTTCGAAGGCGATCTTCCGTCGGCCTCTGAGGCCGCGAACATGGCCAAGCACAGCAAAGAGCTGACGCTGAGCGAGCTGCTGACGGTGATCGACGCCAATCTTACGGCGGAAGGCGCTTTTGGCATACTTCTGCCTTATCATCGATCCTCATGGTTTGCGGAGCTGGCGGCCGCCCGGCATGGCTTCTTTCTGCGGGAGAGTCTGCTGGTCAGGCAGACCCCCAGACACGATTACTTCCGGAGCATCCTCTATTTCTCCCGCCACCGGGAGGCATCGGTCCCTACGACGGAGCTGACCATCCAAAACAGTGAGGGCGGGTATACCGCCGATTTCGTTGATCTGATGAAGGACTACTATTTGTATTTGTAGCTCCCACTAGCCTTTTCGAAGCCTTATTGTATAGTGCAGCTTGTTATCCGCACTGAACAACTTCGCGATATACAGTCCGCCTGCCAGGGAGGCCAGATCGATCTGCGCTCCGTTGCTTACTGCCTCATTGCTATAGCAGAGTCTGCCCTGCAAGTCATAGACCCGCAGATGGAGGGTCGTGACGTTGCTGATATTGTACCTGAACACGACCTGGTTCCTGAAAGGGTTCGGCCCGACGGTCACGTAGTGGACAGAATCAATGCGTATAGCCGCGTTCAGCTGATAGGCGTATGCATCTGACACAGCAGCCGGACATGACCCGCTGCTGACCGATACCGTATACTGCCCGTCCTTCACAGGCTGGAACAGCTGCTGGGTCGCTCCGGGTATTGCCTGTCCGTCCTCATACCATTGTATGCCTGTGGCAGCGCTGGATCGCAGGGCGCCGTTGTCCAGACTGATCACTGGTTTTGGCGCGGCGACGTCTGTCGTCACCTGGACCGCAGCAGAGGCCGGTGACAGCGCGCCGTTGTTGGTGGCAGTTGCGGTATATTTCCCTGTCTCCTTCGCAACGAAAACCGTGCTGTCGGCCCCTGTTATCGCCTGACCGTCCTTGTACCACTGAATTCCTGACAGACCGGTTGCGACCAGACCGACGCTGTCGCCCTTGCAGAAACGGGTGTCGCCGATGGCGCTTACTACCGGCGCCGGCACCTGCAGATAGGGGAAGCCGACACTGCTGAGGAAAAATCCGCTGAATCCGTTGACGTCAAAAGTTACCGACCACAGCTGGGTCGACGCGTCCCAAATGATATTGGGATCATCAGGGTCGATCTCGACACCGTTGCCGCTGTATGACCCGGGCTGACCGGTCGCGCTGAACCCATGATACTGGTAGACGCGAAGATTAGCGATCCCCGCCGCGTCGCCGGGCGCCTTTGGCAGGTCGAGCCCGTGGCCCGAAGTACCGTTATAGACGTCGAAATCGTTTTGTGTATAATACAAGGTCACGCGCGCCGTAGCGGTAGAGGGGTTGTTTACCGGCTGTATATCGTAGTGCCGCAATACGTACGGAGCTCCGTTGAGTGTCTGTCCGACGGAATCCATCGTCGATATGTTGATGATCGGGCCGCTCACGGGGTTGACACCCTGGGGAACGACCCTGGCTTCGCCGCTCGTGTTGCGGATAACGCTGACCAGCCCCGGAGTGAATCCTTTGTTGACCATCACCATATCCGGCTTGCCGTCGGCGTCCAGGTCAACGTCCTTCAGCATATTGATACCATACCCGCTGCGGAAGCCGACTGCGGGCAGCAGGGAGACAGCCCCTACTGCTGTCGTAGCGTTCTTGTAGACATTGATCGAGTCATAGCCATTCTCTTCCGGCGCCGCGATATCCGGCTTCCCGTCTCCATCCCAGTCCGTAATGGCCACTCCGGAATTGTAGCTGGTAGTATTTATCTTCTGTCGCACCGACATCGAAATTGCCCCCTGCGAGCTTCTGTTTGCGAACACTAAAATGCCCGAACTGGACGCGAGCCCTTCTTCCCGGACCACCAGTTCCGGCAGGCCGTCGCCGTCAAGGTCTGCAGCCGTCGCCGACATCGGAAAGCCATCGGTCTGGAGGATCGGCCCCTGTGTCGAGAAGAAGAGTGTATCAGCGGTACCCAAGTTCCGGAAGACGCGCATGTTCTGGTTGAGATAGTTTAATATGACGACATCCGGCTTTTTGTCCCCGTCGAGATCGGCAATGACAAACCCCGACATGTTATCTCCGACCAGGTCGAGCGCTGCGGGAGAGAATGCAAAGGCCAGGTGGTTCCCGATGCTCTTGTTCTTAAAGATGGTCAGATCAGTCGGCCCGAATGAAGAGGCGACGATCACGTCCTTCTTACCATCCCCGTCCATGTCGCTGACAGCAAGGAAAGTCCCGTCAGTATAATTATCGATAAGCGAAAAGGCCGGCGCAAAGCTGATCGTCCCGGGCCCCGTGCTTGTGTTCAGAAATACTTCTACGCCTCTGTCCAGCCTGACGATGTCCAGACGGCCGTCACCGTCGATATCTTCGAGCTGCAGCTGTACCGGCTGATCCGACGGACCATAGGGCTGCGCCGCACCAAGCGACACGATCCCCGGGCCGCCTGTATTGCGGTATATCGAGTTACCCGCGACCAGGTCCGGAAGTCCGTCTCCATCGAGGTCGCCGGCCGCGATCGCTGCTGGCTGGTCTGTGGTGGGGATGTCTGCGTGCGGCGCAAAATCAGCCGCCGAAAAGGCAGTTCCCAACGAAGCAAAACGATAACCGAATATCCCGCCCGTCGCCGTCTCTCCAAAAGTGCTCAGTGACAGCGGTGCAAAGCGGAAGCCGGCCGGCGCCTTTACGGTCAGGCTTTTCACCGAGGCGCTCGTGACCTGGGCCCTGACCGACCCGAAAAAGACTTTGTTGCTCGCAGGCACGGCGCTGAAATGATCGCCGCTGATCTGTAATACTGTCGACACGCCACCTTTCAGCGGATTGACAGAGCTGATCACCGGCGCACGGAACAGAATACCCGGCACTGTGTCAGATGCCGAAGAATTCGTCACTGTCAGGTCTCCCTCCATTCCCTCGCCGACGGTAGCCGTTATCTGGTGATCCGAGTCGATCGAGAAGCCGCTCGCTGCGACGCCGCCCAATACCACAGAGGTCACACCTGTGAAATTGTAGCCTGTTATGACCAGCTTGTCCCCGGGCGATACCCGCTGCGGCGTAAATCCGCTGATGGCAGGATGCAGGGGGTGACCGGCATAAAGATAAAGCCTCGACATGTACGGGCTTGTGAACAACAGGTCCTGTGCACCGTCGCTATTCCAGTCGGTAACGGCCACATTGTAGATGCCGCCGTCTATGGGATAGAATACCGGGGCTCCAAAGCTCAGTTTTCCTTTTGTGCCCGCATTCTTATAAATGCTCAGGCCATTGCTGTCATTGCCGTTGACCGAGAAAGTCATAATATCCGGATAGCCGTCGCCATCCAGATCGCCGGCCAATACCCCGTATGCATAATAGGGAGCGGTCATGCTTGTGGAAGAGAACGAACCATCTGTGTTGTTGTGGAAGAACGTCAACAGGTTCGCAGACAGACTGAGCGCGACTATATCGGGATTCTGATCATTGTCGAAATCGCCTGAGGTCACGCTGAAATAGTCGCTGCCAGAATAGGTAGCTGTTGTGCTGAATTTCAGGTTCCCGGGTGAGCTGTTATTCGTGAATATGCGAATGTCCCCGTAGGTCAGCGCAACGTCGGGTTTCCCGTCTTTGTTGAAATCTTCCACCGTCACGCCAGTAGGTGCTTTGGTGACTGGGAACAGGGCGTTGACCGGCAGGAAGTCTATTACTCCGCTGGCGGTTGTGTTCCGTAAGAGCGTATATCCATCGACGAGGATATCCGTCCGGCCGTCGCCATCGAAATCTGCCACCACCCCACCCTGGCCATAGTTGATGCCGTGCACTGGAGCGGCCGGAGCGGCAAAAGAGATCGCCCCCTGCGTACTGGTATTCAACAGCACCAGCAGGCCCGAATTAAACGCCACCAGGTCCAGCTTGCCGTCTCCGTCGACATCCATTGCCAGCGTGCCGGTCAGCGATCTTGCGCCGCTGAGGTAGTCTGTCTTGTCGGTAAAAGGAAATTTGCTGCCGCTGCCATCGTTCCTGAACACCGATATATTTCCCATGCTTGCGTTCGTCACCACCATATCCGGTTTGCCATCCCCGTCCAGGTCTGCGGATATAACGCTTGCGTTATCCATGTAGGCGCCTGTCGGGTCCGCCTCGGTCGCTGTATCCGTACTGTGGAAAAGCGAATGTTTGTCAAACGGTTCGCCGCCGGTGGCATAGGTCGTCATCCATCGCTGGGATGACCAGGCAGTTAGTCCCTGTCTTGTTACCGACACTGGCATAAAGGGCGCGCCCGCCGGCACGGTCACCGTTAGCGAAGTCGACGTGGCAGCCGTCACGACCGCTTTTAAACCCCCAAAAAATACTGAGTTGTTAGAAGCGGTCGTGCTGAAATGCTGACCGCTGATCGTTACCGAGGTCCCTCCCGCACCGGAAGCAGGGGTAAGCGTCGTTATTACCGGTGGCGTGAACATATCCGGTGAAACGTTGACCTGACTTCTGAACAGCGATACCGAGGACCCGTTGACGCCTACGATATCCGTGTAGCCATCGCCGTTGAGATCGACCGCTATCGGTCCGTTCGCAACGCCTGAGTAGTCGACCCTGGCCCCCACCGATACCCTGCCTGCGGCACTGGTATTGGGGAAAAGCGCGACCGTCTTCCCTGTGGCTACCAGCAGATCAGCCCTGCCATCTCCATCCATATCCCCAAAAGCGCTCTGGTAGGCGATATCGCCGTTGGCTGCCGTCAGTGTCAGCGCTGTTTCAAAACCTATTGCGGAGGTGCCGGACTTGTTGTGCAGAACCGTTACCGTGGCGTTGCTGCCTACCGAAGGGTCACGGTCCGAGATTGCGAGTTCGGCAAGCCCGTCCCCATCCATATCGCCTATTGCCAGCTGCATGGGCTGTATCCCCGCCGCAAAATCCTGCTGAGCGCCAAAGCTGAGGACACCCGGCGTGCAATTATTTTTCAGGACCGAGACGGCGTTCGTCCTGGAATTCGTTAGGATCAGCTCAGGTTTATTGTCCCCGTCGAGGTCGGCGATATAGGGCATGCAATAGGCTCCCGAACTCCTTCCAAGGGTGTATGATATTCCTGCCGCGAAACTGATCACGCCATTCACCGTCGAATTCCTGTAAACAACCACCACATTGCTATCGGTGCTCTTTGAAAAGACGAGGTCCGGCTTGCCATCGCCGTCCACGTCGCCTATCACCACGTGGTCATAGCCGAAGAACGTGGGTCTGTCGGGCATATGTCCTGCCAGGGCGAAACTGATCGTTCCGGGACTGCTGGTATTCGTGTAGTAAAGCGCGCCATAGTCCTGGTCGCAATAGACGATATCCTGTTTGCCATCGCCGTCGAGGTCCGCCAGAGCAAAATCATACATAAAGAACTGCAGGTAGTTCTCTTTTACGCTCAGCATTGCTGTGTCCGGCTTACCCGTATTGCGCCAGGTGAACAGCATTTCGTTGCTACCCCGTGTCAGCACGTCCGGTTTGCCGTCCCCATCGACGTCTCCTACCCAGGCCTCGTCCATCCCCAATGAATAGGCCTGTTCGCCATTGGGAAAGTCCAGCTCCTGAGCGAAGGAAGTTGGAGAAAAGGTGTTGATCGCGCCCGAAAAAACGGAGGAAAAGAAACCCTTTGACCAGGCCGTGAGGCGGTTGGTTGTCACCGAGAGATGGCTGTATGTTGTACCGGAAGGAACCGTCACCGTCAGAGAGGTCGCGGTCGCCGCCGTCACTACGGCCTTCATCCCGCCGAAGAACACCGTGTTGTTCGCGGCGGTCGGGTCAAAATTAAGACCGGCAATCGTCACCGAAGCTCCGGCAGCCGCGGAGGAGGGGCTGAACGAGGTGATCACGGGCGTCTGGGCCGTTTTCCATTCGAACCCCGGTAAGGAAAAGGTGCCATAGGTAGAGGTTATCTGTATATTACCCGATTTTCCGCCGCTGGCGATCGTAGCGGTGATGGTGCTGTCGTTGACGACGGTGAATGATGCCGCCTCCACGCCCCCGAAGCTCACGGCTGAGGCGCCGGTAAAGCAGACACCCTTCAGCGTCACGATCGAGCCGCTGAAAGCGGTTGCCGGAGAAAAGCTCCGTATGTATGGTTCGTTGTCACGGTTGCGGAAGACAGACAGTGATTTGCCGGTTACGCGCTGACCGGACACCACATCGGGCTTTCCGTCGCCGTCGATGTCTGCGATCAGCGCATGGGTCAGGTCTATTTGTGTGACCAGGTTCAGCCGCGGGCTGTAGGAAATGGTGCCCGGGGTGCTTTGATTCTTGAGGATCAGCACCGTGTCGTTCTTGCTATAGTCGGTGCACTGGATTGCCGCGGCCAGCTCGGGTTTGCCGTCGCCGTCGATATCGCCCAGGGTCAGATTGAGTACCTGGGCGGATGTGCGGATATTGGGCTGCGTCTGGAAGCTGATGCTCCCGATCGTGCTGGTATTGCGGAAAAGCGTTATCGCCGGTATGGAATAGCTCGTGAAGCCAAGGTCGGGCTTGCCGTCGCCGTCCATGTCTCCGATAAGCGGCTCTAAGCCGTCAATCAAAACATCGATCGTGGGCTGTGGGGTAAAACTAAAATTGCCGGGGCTGCTCGTGTTCAGCAGGAACAGGAGCCCGCTGGATGTCCTTCCGCCCCAATAAGGCACTACGATATCCGACTTGCCGTCTCCGTCGAAGTCGCCGATCGCGACATCTGTTGCCTGGGTCACGTTGATCGAGGTAGCGCTGTCCAGCTGGATCGTTCCCGGTGTGCTGTTGTTCTTTAGTATGACGATCTTTGTGTCACCTGTAAGCACTACTTCCGGTTTGCCGTCTCCGTCGAGGTCACCTATCGCGAGGTGGGCCGGGGTGACGATCCCGCAGGGTATCGTGATAGAAGAAGCGAAGGAGACCGATCCCGGTGTGCTGGTATTTCTGAAGGCGGAGATGCTGGGAACAGTTTGGTTCGTTATGATCACGTCCGGTTTTCCGTCTCCGTCAATATCGGCGACGGCGGTAGCCATGGTATACTGCAGCATATTAAAATTGGTGCCCGCATCGAAGTAGGCGGAGCCCCCGCCCGTAGCGCCCAAATTCCTGTAAACAGAGAAAAAGAAAGTTCCCCTCGTTGTATTGACGATATCGGGTCTTCCGTCGCCGTCGATGTCTGCGGCCAGTGTCGACTGCGGGATATCCTGGCTCAGCGTGGTTTGATCCTGTCGGGCCGCGAGTGCGCTGGTATAGAGTTCCGGGTTACCGGCCGGGAATGTGAGTGTATAGCCTAGTGCCGAGCGCGCGGTCAGTCCGCCTGTGGTCACCGTGATGGGTTGGAATGTCGCGCCTGTGGGAACGGTCACTGTCAGGGAGTTAGTTGTTGCGGCTGTCACGACTGCCCTTGCAGCGCCCATGAAAACGGCATTCCCGCTCAGTGAGGAGCTGAAGCCGGATCCGGTGATGACGACGCTGGAACCTGCGGGGCCCGATGTAGGGGAAAACTGGCTGATGGTGGGCTGTGCTGTGGCGTAGATGGTGGGCACAGCAAATAAGGCGATCGCAAGGATCAGGGAAAATGGTCTGGACATGTAGGGGGTGTTGGGGCTCTAAAGAAGCTCCAAAATAGCCAATATTTTGGGAACCGGCAAATCAGCGGGGGGCGTGATTGTGCGCGGGGGGCGTGATTGTGCGCGGGGGGCGTGATTGCGTGCGGGGGCCCGGTTCACTCGCCGCGGAGGACGTGGTTCACTTTAAACGGCCCCGGGGTTAGCCGGAGCCGTTGGTTAAATATCGTTAGTTGGACAAGCCCAGGTACTTGCTCAGGTCAGCGTAGTTGTTTACGTTGACATGGTCGCGTTGGATGGCGGTGCCGATGGTGCCGCTGACGGCCACGATCTTGAATTTATATTTTTGGAAGACGTATGTATCCGGTTCGGGGAGAGGGGTGCCTGGCTGGCCGATCCAGTCGAAAAAGAAATGTAGTCTGACTACGCCCGGCATCGTCTCATAAACAAAGTTGTAAGTGTATTGATAGTTAAATGTGAACGAATACGGCAAAGGAGACCATTGGTTGGGATTGCTGTTGTTCGGTGTAAAGTAGACCAATACGGTTCCCTTGTCAAGGACGTCCTGTGTGACCTTGCTAAAGGCGCGGTCGTGATACCTCGTAAAGATGCCGCCGGAGGCTCCACTTGCGCTGAAACCATAAAAGGCACTCCATGCCCAGTCAGCATTCGCCAGTGTAAAGGTATCTACCATGACATTGGCATTTCCCGGAGGGCCCTGAAGGTTAATGGGCATTGGCCATCCTGTGGACTTTTTCGGGCCATAGAGCAAGAGGCTGGTGCTGTCGATGTAGTAGTCGCCTACAATGCCAAGCGAGCTGGGGGGTGTACCGCTGCCGGAGTATATCTGACTCCCTGGAGCGCCGGGGGCGCCGCGTAAAGTCAGTCCTGGCCCCCACCCTGAAGAAGTTTTGGGGCCATATAGCGTCGCGCTGGCCACGTCCAGATAATAGTTGCCGTTATGGCCAAGAGATTGGGTAGGTGCGCCCTCCCCGCTGAGGATAATGGTTCCGTCCTGACCGTTGGCTCCCCTTGGGCCGGTTTTGGAACATCCCGTTGACAGAAGCAGTACGAACAAGAATGATAAGGCGGTACAGCACAAGATAGCTGTCGATTTTTGTCGTTGCATGGTGATCGGTTTTTTATGTTTAGTTAAGGAATGAGAGGGTCAGAACGACAGGATGGGTCTTAAGGTAAGCGCGGCTATTAAAAGTAGGCAGGAGATGCTCTTTCAGCAATACCACAAAGGGGGAATTCTATTGGAGGTAGGTTGGTTCACGGTCGGCTTACTTGCCGGCGGCGTAGTTCTCGAGATAGCTATACAGCGACGTTAGCTGGCCTTCCCTGACCATGGTCGCTCTTTCGATGATGGGCGAGCCACCTTTGACCAGCGGCTCGAGCACGTGTTTGATCAGCTGCTCGCCGAAATAGCGGGAGGCGTCGCGGGGCAGCTCGTTGGGGAGGTTGCCGACGGCCATGACGTCGACGGACCCGGGCAGGTATGGGGTGGTTCGCGTCCTGGATATCCTGTCTACGCCATAAACGGGGTCCGCGATGGTGGCCTCGCCCAGGTTACAGGGAATCGAGCCTTCGCGATCGTCGGTGATATCGGCGATAGTGGTTATACTGAAGTCGGGGCGGGCCAGGTCCTCCCACTCAAAGAGGCGGGGCATGTCCTTGTCCCAGTAGATGCCGTTCATCAGGATGTCGGCCGTGCGGGTATAGGGCAGGAATTTGCAGCTATAATCCTGCGGGCGACTGTGAAAGTCTTCGCGCTGGTAGCCGCCGTCGCTGGTTCGCTGGTACAGTGCAGCCCCTTTCAGCTGCGTAAAAACGGGGTATGAGAATTTTCGTTCCAGGAACTCGTCGGGTTCGACCTCGACGATCTCCAGCAGGTTCATTACCTCCAGCACGCCGTGCGCGACGCGACCGGAGCCGGTTACGGCCACTTTTATCTGTGGCAGGCGGAGCCCGAAATAGGTATGGATCAGTTCGCGAAAGCTTTGTTCCTGGTGTACCCGACCCAGCTGGTAGAGGCCGGTCCGTTTCCCATAGGCCATGATACCGTTGTGGGCGCCAACGACCCCGGCGAAGAAGCCAAAGCCCAGGATCCGCTGGCCGTCGTCGTGCTCCAGGCATTCGTAGTCGATCAGCGTGATCTTTCTGTCGAGGATGGTCCTGAACATCCGCTGGTTGTAGGGCTGTTCCTTCTTGGTATGGGAGAAGAAGAGGTAGGTTTTGTTGGCGATGAGCGTGTCCGCCGGGACTTCTTTTATCCCGAGCAGGATATCGCATCCGCTGACGTCATCAGTCAGTTCGACGCCGGCAGTCTGGTATTCGCGGTCGGTATAGCAGCGGTCTGGTGACGACTGCGCCAGGACCCGGACATCCGGGGCATTCTTCTGTATCCATTTACATTGGGCCGGGGTGAGCGCAACGCGGTTATCTGCGGGCACTTTCCCTTCACGTAGTAAGCCTATCGTCAGCATCCTGAATCGTTTAGCGTCGGTTTTACGAACGATCGAAGATATAATTTTTTATTTCCTTTTTGGCTGGTCGACGCTAAATGTGTAATATTGCGTCCCGCTTTTGGCGCCCCGCGCCGCGGCGGATGGTGTGGCGGTTTTGGGCCGCCGGCCGACATAGATGCCCAGATGGCGGAACTGGTAGACGCGTCAGACTCAAAATCTGGTTTTCGCAAGAAAGTGCAGGTTCGATTCCTGTTCTGGGCACTAGATCACCCTCACGATTTATTGATAATCAATTTATTGTGAGGGTTTTTTCATTTTTACCCCCCTTTTTTCACCCCTTTTTGCCCCTTATTTCCCCCTGTTTTGGCACACAAATGGCACACACTCTGGCACACAACAACCTAAGCATTACCGTTATGGACGTTTCAGTTATGCCAAGACCCAGCAGAGACGGGTCACGAGTGTATTATAGTTTAGAATGGGGTAAGAACGCTGGCCAGCGTCAAGCCACCGGCATTTATACATTTGCGAAGCCCAAAACCCAACAGGAAAAGAACCATAATAAGGAGGCGCTGATCATTTTGAACTCCAAAAAATCTCAAATGGTACTCGACCTGCAGGCAGTTGCAAACGGGCAAATACCTCAGCATAAGGTTAAAAAGAATTTCCTCGAATTTTACAGCGATTTTGTTGAGAAAAACAGTAAGGAGGGTAACAGAAGCCTTATATGCAGTCTTAACCACTTTCGCGAATTTATTGAAAAGGACTTTGGTAGTTTCATATCTCCCGTGGACATCACCGAAAACCTATGTGAGCGATTCAGAAACCATCTCCTTAGTAATCTCAGCGGTGAAACACCCGCAGATTATTTTATGCGTTTTAAACGTGTTATAAAAACGGCCACTAAACAGGGCTATTTCAGGGTAAATCCAGCTGACGATGTAACGGCCAAGGCGCACCCATCGGGCATTAAAGAAGTGCTTACAGTCGAAGAGTATACCATTTTAGTCAATTCCTATTGTCCCAACTTTGAGGTGAAAAAGGCTGCGGTTGTCAGCATGTATACGGGGTTTCGATGGTGTGATGTCAAAAACCTCCGCTGGTCGCAGATCAAAGAAAATACAATTGTCTTGCAGAAACAAACGAAGACAAAAGTACCGCTCGAAGTTCCTTTACATTCTGTTGTCAAGACAATAATTGGCGAGCGGAAGGGTCCCGACGATTTCATTTTTTCCCTGCCCACCGCCAACGGTGCAAACGGGATTGTAAAGGAATGGGTTAAGGTATATGCCAAGATCGACAAGCACATTACCTGGCATTGCTTCCGACATACGGTCTCCGACCTATTGCAAGACAAGGGCGTGGATGTAATTACTGTTGCTGCCCTTCTCGGTCAAACCACGGCCAAATACATATTGTCAACGTATAAAAAGAGGGTAAAAATCCGTCATACGACTGCGGCCATAGAACATTTGCCTGAAATTGCTAATCTATAGTACAGCTTTACACGTCTTTACAATTCAACCAGTATGCGGAGCCGTGATTGTTTCGAGTCGACGACAGCACCGGACATTTGGGTAAAAGCTAAATGGAAATTATATGCTTGACAATAACTTTTTGTCTCTCTTTTTGAAAGCCTCTTCTCCACCTTCTAATTTTAGTAGGTTTTTACGATGAGTTAGATTCTCAATAGTGGTCGAAGTGACTTCGGTAAAGAAGCTGTCTTTGGGCACTTCTAATATATGGATAAGTTCTGCATCTCCATTGACCACGAAATTGGCGTTGTGGGTGGCAAAAATGATCTGCCTTTCATTCTTCTTTTCCTTAATCAAGTCCACCAAATACTCAGCGATCAGCCGATTGTCCAAATGCGCTTCGGGCTCGTCAATTAATAAAGGCTTCACCCCCGTCATTAACAGGGTAACCACGACAGCTGTGCATCGTTGACCAAATGAGCAGGAGGTCAATGGCGATGAACCGTAGCATCCGATGATCTTTACCGTTTCCGTTGTGTTATAGATATGCTTTTTTATTAAGAATTTGTAAATTACGAAGTTGGCAGGCTTTGCCATTATCTCCAGGAACACTCGTCCAAAGAGAGAGTTCTTATCGAATGTTTTTTCGTTAAGAAGCTTAATATATTCTTCATATTCTAAATTCAAGAAGTTTTCATTAGGTTCAATCAAGTTAATACACCAGTATATATTATCCCAAGATAGATTTGGTTTGTGGTATGATTTAAAACACTCGTAAAACTCAGCATTAAGAGCATTCAAGTACCGATCCTTGTCGAACTGGTATTCAAATTTGATCTTTCCAACATTATCATTTTTTATATCTAAATCGCTATTTATTTTTGCTAATCTTGATTTAATAATTCCCTCGCATTGTGAAAAGTATTCCTTTATATCTATTGTTTGTTCAATTAGGGTCCTTAGGCGATCTTTTTTTGCCTTAATTTGAGCGTTAAGAGATGCTATTTCATTGTTTATTGCGGTAATGTTAGAGGTGGCGCGATCAACGTCAGATATCACATCTGGCGTACTGCCAATGGATGTGAAATAGTCAACTAGTTGTTTTTTCAGAATTATTTAACTCAGTCCTTTTACCGTCGAGGTCCGAATCAGTGGTCGCAAACACCTTTAATCTAGTTGCATATCCCCAACTGTCCGGTTCAACAATTTTTTCCAGTTCGTCTATTTTTTCAATATACGCTTTGATCTCATCTATTCTCGTCGCATATTCGTCAGGCCGCCCGTCGGTCTCGGTGTCCAATAGCAAACCACTCAATGATTCTAGTAAATTTTTGTACTGCTCTTTGCTTTTGACAATATTGTCAATTTGCATAGTGGTTTCTTCTATTCTCCTTGAAATATTTTTATAGGTTTCGTTGTCGATGGATTCAATAATCTTTTTGTCATTTTCCATTGTCGCCGTCGCCTCACGAACTTTAACATTAAGAGATTCAATTTCGATAACCAGACCAATACACTCGTCTATTATCTTAAACTTCGAGAGCAGCAGTTTTTCGCGATCAATGTACTCGCTTCCAACCCCTTTTATACGTTCATTAAATATCAACTCTGTAAGCTGGCTGCCTGCCGATAATTCTTCGACTTTTCCCTGACTTATAAATTCAACTTCATTCGTGCCAGCTATGACAACGCAATCATTTTCGAAATTCTTTAAAACCCCGTCCTTACCATCTACTATTATGCTATTGTTTTGAAAGAACTCGGTTTTGGATGATAGTTTCTCTGCGATAATATTAATGATGGTGCTTTTACCCGCGCCTCTTCCACCTATAATGCAAGTGAAATAGGGGCTAAAATAAATCTTGTCCTTTAATTTGCTCAGGCAAAAAGGTTGGTCCGTTGAGCTTTGAAGATTCCTTAGCGTCGTATTCTCTGGAAAATCGAAACGAATACTTTCAATAATCCTATGAGCTTTGCGTGGCTCAAGTTCAGAGACGATTTTCCGGGATCCAGGCTCGTACCTAAGCTGTTTTAGTCCTTCGAATGTTGGCTCGGCCTTGATCCACAAATTGCAGTTGCCAATCCTGTCTTTTTCAGTAGAGGAACTGAAATGATGAGCGTCGCTGCAATCCAACAAGATAAACTCCTTAATTTGTTTTTGGAGGGCTGCTTCTGACGTCTGGAAGTTTTCGACACTCTCGGAAGCGGTAAACACGAAGTTGGCCGAATTGATGATATTTAGTTTTTCCCCAATTGATCCCTCCCAGCGTAACTTTTCCCATTCTGCTTTTCCAATAGCTGTTAAATACTTCCCCCGCAGATAGCTGTTTTTTAATAGACTAAACACGCCTTCTGTTGTGTAATTTAATGAGTTGAATCCAACTTCTATCGGGCTTTCTGTTATTCTGGTCGTCGAATTCTGAATGATTGCTTTTCCGAAGTCTTCCAAGCTCTGCCTTGTCAAAACTCCATTCCAGTAAGCTTTTTCTTCGGGCATTAAATTAAAATGGCTTGCCAATCCCGAGATAAACTGGGATTTGATAGTCTCAGCGCCTAGTTCATCGGAAAAGATGACATGGAAATTTATTCGATGCCATGGATCAGATTTGCTTTGGTTTCCAAATATTTTAAGGCGTAGTTCGATTACAGGGAAGATGCGCTTTATTTTCGGAAGTTTGCCTTCGTCGTGGTATTTTTTTACCTTCTCGAAACCGTCTAAAAAGAAATAGTCGTTGATTCCCAAGACGGTAACAGACTCAGGTAAATTATTCAAATCGGCAAAGTATTCCTCCCAGACAGTTTCGTGTTTGCCGTAATGTTCCACTATCGATGCCGGTGTGTGGACATGGAGATCCCACTTGCTCCAGGTTGAGCCAAAGTATTTCTTATCCATTCGTCAGACTGATATTGGGTGCGTAATATAGGTAATGAATTGTCATTTTCCATAAGTCAATTCACCAATGTTGTTGATTTGAGCAAAAATGGGCGTTTTTAATAATGTAATTGACTAAGCGAAAATGGGTGTTTTAACGGTGGGAGAATGGTTGAGAATGAAGTATTTTGTGTGAAGTATAATAAGTAGGACTATTCTGGACGGGAAAACCGTGACAACGCGGTTCGGTCAGGTTTGGACGGAAAATAAAATCACACATTTACCTAATGGATTGCTAAATGAATTCTGATTGGGACGCTCATTAAGTGGATGACCCGACGCGCTCCGGCCGTCTTTGACAAGCAAGTAGAAGCCAAAACAAGGGGTGGTCCACCCCGGTCGCTATCCCCTCGCAAGAAACTGCCACGTCTCCTGTACCAAATGAATTACAAAGACCTGTAACCCTTAAGTCAAAGATATTAGTGTTTAACGGTTTTCCCCTGATATGAAGGCATCACCTTTTGCCTTCAACAAGCATTTTCTTTTTCTAACCACCAAAGCTTAATAAATGAAACATTTGATTTTGAGTTCGTTTTTGTTGGCATATGGCTTCATCGCAACATCACAAAATGGAGACCGATTAAATGATATTAAAGGCTATCGTCTGAAGCCGGGGCAAATCACATTCATCTATCAAACTGCAAATGACGGTTCGGTAGATGTTGCACATTACAGGACTCTTAATAATTCTGTGTTCTTTTCTTTTTTCACTCCAAACGTCGAAAAGGCTCAAGGAGGAAGAAATTATACCCTCATCTTTATCCCAGGTAATCAAGTTCAAGCCGCAGTAGCTCGTCCCAATGGTGCACCTGTTTCGTCCTTTGATTTCAATCAGTCCTTTTGGATTGAAACACCTGCTTTGGATGGCAAAGTCGCCGAATATATCAAATATAGGAATGACTTCGTTTTAGGTGCATTAACCGTCCCCTTCAAGTTTCGACCAGCGTTGGGCAAGGATGCTTCTTCCGGCGTGGATGGTTCTTTTAATTTGGGTCCCTATGTTGGATATAAAGTACGGCTCAGCGCAGGAAGACCATTCTTCCTTATCGGTGTTCTTTCCGGAGGTCCTACATCCATCACTTACAACAGTTCAAACAACAGCAACATTACTGATAAGAATGCATCACAAACCGGGTTCGGATTTCAAGGCGGTGGAGGGTTAATCTTCGATTTGTATAAGATCCAATTGGGAATCATTTTCGCATGTGACCACGGGACGGGGGACCTTTCCAAAACATTCAAATACCAAAATAATCTTTGGATGGCGTTCTCTCTTAGTTTCAATTTCTTAGGCAATAACGCCACCAGTGAGGATAATCAAAATAAACCCACGAAATAATGGCTAGACCTTCCGCCGTCTCTATGCTTACTGCAAAGTTTTCCCGATCTATATCCCACAAACTCAAAACCATGATTCGCATCCATCGACACAGCAAATTAGCCATTCTGGCGTTGTTACTCGGACTACTACTTCCCACCTACCAAATCAATAAAATTGAGAGTGTCAGATCAAAGAAAATTGGTTGAATGGACCTGCGCTATCTCGATAAGTCGAACCAAACAGTCCCCGTTTATTAAAATAATCACAATATTCCTGCAATAGGCATTTTTTGCATTTTGGCCTTTTTAGGCAAATCGCGCCCCTACCCTTTTGGCCGTACTTGACGAACAGAATGTCCACGTACCGCACCGGAATGCTATTGGCCGCAGCAAATTTTCTTCCTTCCATGATCGCCCGCCAAAATTGCCCCTCATGCGCAACCAGACCCAGCCGGTGAAAGACGCGCATAATTACCCGGTCAGGCTTCAATACAGGCAATCCGATTTCCATTAAAAAGTGAAAAACAGTTGTCTTACCCAAATAGGAGAACCGACATTGTAGGTCTTCCATAAGGAGTATTAGACTTTCCAGTGTTTCTGTGGGTCTGAAACTTTCCAGGTAATTGTGAAAGGATTTATACTGATTAATCACCGATTGAAACGCTTTGGCATTCTCAACAACAGCCTTTATTTTTTTGGGGTTATTAATCATCCCCTTTGCAGACAATATCTTTCGCTGCGTCGCTGATGTAAATTTGGCGACCGCCGAATATGTTGGGAAGTATTTATAGATGATGTCCAGCTTTTTGTCTACAATTTCTGCTTTGAACCCGGAATAGAAAGGGATGACTTTCAGCATGTCGAAGTAATCGGCGTCCGGCCGGCTTTTGTATTTCAGGTTTTTGCATCGATCGAATTCTTTGCTAAGTTCCCTTCCTGCTTCCTGCAAACTCTTCAGCAACCCGATTTCCAGGTCTTTGAACAAGTCAATGTATTTACTATCACTTATCATTTATGAGTCCTTGGTGGTAATATTCATTCCAGCTACCTGGGCAGGTTGAGAAACATTCCAAGTCCCTACTTATTATGCCCCACGCAAATTACCTCATTATCAGTTATATCCCCCCCCGTTAAAACACCCATTTTTTTAAGGCAACGACATTAGTATTTTAACGGAGGAACAAAAGTTGAGAATATGCTAATACGGTTGAGAAATAAAGAAGAACCGGCTTCAACGGATAATGACATACAAAAATAAAGAGTGGCGACAATTGTCGCCACTCTCGTTAGGCGGCTTAGTGCCTTTTGTTCTCGTTGAGCGCTTTCAAACGGTCGTTCATTGAGAGCGGCTCTTCGCCTGACATTATCTTATCAAGGTCGGACCGCTTGAAGTATCCGCTATTATTCTTATAAATTCCGTATTCTTCGCACCTCCTAGCAAAGTGTGAATGTTCAAGATTGCAATAAATCATCGCTTCTTCTGGTTTTAAATAAGGCTTAAAACATAGAGCAATAGCCTTGACCACAGCTAACTCGCTTTTTTTTATCATGTGAACCTCCAGTTCATAAAAGATTGAGTCAAATCGATGGGCTTTAAGTAACTATTTTACAATTATCCTGCTTCCGGTAAACCGATTGAACGACGCCTCATAATCGATGTACCCAAATTCGTGAAGTTCCCTGACGCATTTATGGTAGGTCGCGACGCTGGAAATCTTCGCCAGCGGCATAAGCTCATAGCTGAAGGCAAAAATCTTATCCCCACAACCATGTGTCTGCTTATAGTAGACAATCGCGGCAAAGAGACTTACATGGTAGGGAGTAACGCGAGGATCTTCTCGAATAGTTTCCATAAACTTACGCACAACCCGGCCTCCACCCTTTTCCAACTTCTCTATCTCTTGGTCCTTCATTACCGGGCTTTTAAAAGTACAGATGGATTCAGTCGCAGTATAATCGTCCTTCCGCCATTGGTTTCACCTAGCTCTATACAAAGGCGCTCTCCTTTGGGCAGGGTGAACGGTTCGAACGCGGCGCAAAACGGTACCGTTGACCTTCCGGTCACCAGGGACGAGCCTGCCTGAAATATTGGAGTAATATCTGACTCGTGGGAGGCCATCCGTTTGACTTTCTTTCGATCGGTTGAATATACTCGGAGAAAGTCAATTCTGTACGGGATTAGCGACCGGTTCCGCAGGTCGAAAGTTAGCCAAAGCAGGCTATCTTTAAAATAGAGGCCCCGGAGCCGCAGCCTTACCTTTTCATAGGTGCTGCCACGGTTGAGAAAATGGATGGCCGATAATGAATCGGCATCCCCCTGCAGCGCTGCAGCCCCGACCGGCATATCTGACAAGATCACTCCGCCGCTGATATTCACCAATTTTTTGCTGGCCGTCGTGTCATCAGCAATAGTAAAGTCGACATCACCCGGTGAATCGCTATACTGCACCAGGAAGGAATAGACCCGCCCCTTGGTCGTAAAGACGGAAACACTGGTAGGCGAGAATCCTTTACGCATTGCCTTGATTTCAACGACATTATCCACCCCTTTTACCTTTTGAACCATAATGTCGTTGGATACTTTAACTCCCGTTCGAATAGCGCCCGGAAAAATTAAGTTGGTAATACGACCAGTAGAAACCATAACCGGGACCGCCCCTACCGGAATAAGGGAAAACGACGGTTTTGACTGGGCAACACTATTCTGAGAAAAAAAACATAAAGACGCAACAAAAAGCGCCACAATTACCATTCTACACATAACCTTATTTTTATTTGTTCTTTACACTTTTAATGAACACCAGATAACCTGATCGGACCTGAGCACGTACCAATTTCACTTTCCGTGAAAACAGTGTTTTTGCAGCCTGTATGCTTGCGGTCGCCGCCTGTGCCCCCAGAGACTGATCTAATGTACCAAGCGTTCCTGCCGAGCTCACCCCTTGCTCTGCCGACTCCTTTGCCACGTCCCTGCTGATTGCCCCAGGAATGTGAATCCCCGCCAATCCATCCATGTCGAAGACCTCAAGGTCTACCGGGTATAATGCCGCGCCGATCCGCACCGATCCGATAGATACCAGCATCCGCTCGCCGGAAATGGCGACCCTACCGTAAAGCAGCGAGTTTTTGGGAATAGCAATGCTTCCGACTATAGCTTCCTTCTGTGTTCTAAGTTTGAGTGTGGCTCCGGTCACCATCGTTTGGTCCTCTGGAACTATGGCCGGAATTGCCGTCCCGTAGGCCGTTGCATTTGCAGGCTCCGTGGCAATCTCTTGAAAGCCTGAAATTGTCAATTCTTCATCATCCGGCTGTTGAGCCGAATCGACCGTGTACACCTCGCTTGATTCCGGTCGGGAAAGCGGCGAAACCGCGGGTGCCGGAACAACCGTATCACCATCCCTGGGCTTCGCGTCCGCAGAGGATTCGGGATGCTGGATCTTAAGTATCTTGTCCAACATGCCGTTCAATTTATCCAGCTGTGGATCGTCCGCAGATTTGGCCTGTATCGTCTTCATCATTCCTTCCAACCGACTCATCTGGGACACGCTCGAATTACCCTGATCCGACACTGGCCTACCCGTGTCCGCCAATTGAGGTGCCGGACCATTAACGATCTTCTTCAGCCGGTCCAGTTTTTCCAACAGTCTTTCAGCTGCAGTGTCAGCTCGGAGCGGCGACGTGGCCACGCTATTGAACTTACTACCAGGAATACCTTCCTTCTTGACGCCGCCAGGGGTTAGCAATTCTTTGGAGTGATACGGGTCTGCCCGCATTCGCATTTCCTTCTTAGCAGAGTCTTCATCGGCCTTCTCATAAAAACCCAATTTGTCGACGAGCGCATCCTGCTTGCTAAAGTGGGCGTCCGGCAACTTTGCATTAAAATGATCACTTTCGGCAGCGGCCTCGGACCGCGCGCTGGTTCTTTTCCCCCCTCCTAAGGCATAAAATGAGAAGCATAAAGCCGGGATTGCTACCAGAGGTAAAAGCAGTAGTGCTTTTCTCTGACGCTGCGAGTGCAGCGAATTATTGTTTTGCATACGAAAAAAATTTTCACTCGTCACTAAATCACACTCCCGATCTTTCGAGCAGTGCACGACTATCCTACCGCAATAAAGTACTGTCAATCTTTACCGCACCTTTGCTCAAGATTTTATCCAACATTTCTCTACCTACACTATCTCGTTGCAGGCTATCGACAAGGTGCTGAAGCTCCCACTTCGAACGACCCAGCCGCCGCGTCATCTCCCTAGTGTGCGCCGGCTCCATTCGGACGCCGGTTGGTACAGATACGTTATCTATCATTGGCCTATAGCCACTTTGTAACCCATGTACAATTAAAACGACATTTACACCAAAGGCAAGCGATCCAACCAGGATAGCATAAAGCCGTAATCTCCGAGGGGGCACACGAACACACCATTGCTGAAATCGTACATTCATTCCCTGTCCCCACCTATCGATTTTCTGATTGATTTTTTCGCGGAAGTCCTCGCTGATTTTTCGACCTCCTGTTGATTGTATTCGCCTCATATTCCTTATTTTGTCTCCACCTTGATGTCGTTATTTTGAACAATATTCCAGCGCTCGATAATGAAGCCGTGAGGATTATTATCCGATCGGCTATCGTTCCTAAGATACCCTTCAGTAATCAGGTCCCTGGTCACCACGCTGGTCGATCGGACGATCATTTGAGTGGCGTAGCAGCGAAAGGGAAAAGGATAATTGTTCGTGTCAAGATGAATACTGTCCACTGTTATTTCCTGACTGATATTGCTACTAATTACATCGGCGTAGTATCCCTTTTCTTTCAGGTTAAAGTACATCCGCTTGACTGATTCATCCGACAGGTACAATGCCTTGGTAATGTTCTCGGTAATTTTCTTTTCATTCGGCGACAGTGTAAAAAAATCCTTGTGGAAGACACTAATATGATCGCGGGCTTCTACGGGAATATCCTCCTTTTTATCGCTGGCAAACGCCTCCAAGGCTTTCCCTGCAGCGAGGATGTACACCTTTGATTGGATGTCCGACAGCCGCCGTTGGTACTGGATATTCACAAAAACTGCGTATCCGAAGGACAATAGCATGGAGACAACAGCCAAACCCCTGATCGTCTGAAACGCTGTTTCGATATTCTTTACTTTTTTAAACATAGGCTTCTCTTTGTCTTTTTCTATTCTCTTCTATCTGCCAGTTAGTTTGGATGCCTGATCGGTCACCTTCTTCAAATGCGAATTTTGATGACCAGCATTAACGATGAAGTTGGCAATGCTCGGTACAGTTGTGTATCCGACAATAGCCAGAAGCAGAAAAACGATATAGGCTGCATCTGTTTCTCCGAAAGATGTTTGCCCGGTTGCCGCTAGTTGCTGGATGTCCAGCTTTATCATTTCCTGCTGAATCTGTCCGATTAGGCTACCAAAGATGTTCGCAATTGGTAGCCACAGAAAAATGTTAATATATTTCCCGAGCCAGGCGTTAACGACGTGGTGAAAGCCATCGAAAACTCCAATGGCAAAGGCTAACGGTCCGAGGATCGCCAAAATGAGCAGGTAAAAGGTCCTGACCGTATTGATGCAAAGTGATGCCGCCTCAAAAAGCACCTGTAGGATCTCCGACAACCATACCTTAATAGAATTTTTGAAATTATAGGCGGCTTTTGCCATTTGGAATCTCAGCCGGTTGGACAGCCCGGAGAAAGCACCGTCATCTGCATCACCGGACAGCTCTTCCCACTTTTCCAGATCGCCGTCCCCTGATGGTCCCACGTACATTTGCCAGTCGGTTGAATTTTTTAGTGCATCTGCTTTTTGCTGCAATAGCGTCGCCACCGCCTTATTGGAGTCATTGACCAGCGCCGCTGTCCCGGTCACCGTGGGCTGTAAAATCCCGCTGCAAAGTTGGATAAAGAGGGGCCAGATCGATATAGTAAACCCGAGAACGAACGGTCGCAGCAAAGGGAACAAGTCAATTGCCTCTGCCCGGGCAAGATGGCCCCAAACCCGATAGCCGATGTAAAAGATAGTCCCAAAGGCCGCAATTCCCCTCGCCACCGTAACGAGAGCGCCGCATTTACCGAGCATCGTATTGTATACGGTATTCAACGTATCTTGAAGACCGTGAATGTCGCCCGCCACCGTGCCATCTTGTGCTAAGAGAAAGCCGGGAACCAGCACAGCTAACAGCAACAGGAATGATTTAAAGAAAATTCTCATACTTCTCCGCTTTGAATGAATCTGTAGTTGAATTAATACAAGCTGTTCAATACCCCGAGGTCAGCGTTTGCCTGAGCCCTCTGTATGTCCTGAAGCGATGTAGCGTCATTGAATCGTCGCAGAAAACCAACGTCACCCATTATGCCTTTATGTACCCGGTCAATCCCCGCCAGCCGCTCGGCATCTCCCATCCGTAGCTGGTTGCTAGTAATGATCGTCAAAAGCTGGTTAACATATTCCGTACTTCGACCGACCAGGTTACTATAGACATTGCCAATGTAGGTTAGCTCATCACCGGTAAAGCGACCCGACGCCTTAAATCGGGCATAGCCGGATTTATATTCTGCGACGATCGTGTATTCGGCTTGCAAAATGTCTGCGACACGGCTGTAATTTTTCACCGCAGGTGACACTGCCATCAATCCGTCCAAGAATGCCTTGTGGAGATTGAAATTTCCGTTGACTATACCCTTTACGTCGGAAAGTCCTTTGTCAACGATCTTGTAAGCATCGTACATCTCCTGCAGGATGCTCTTTAGCTCCGATAACTTTTCGTAGTCCAACGCCAGCTGTTCGGTTAACTGGAATATCGACTGTGCCCGGCTTTGACTAACCGAAACGATGCTCATTCCGACCATCAATACCAATATTTTCCACATAACATTTTTATTAGTAAAATGACAAAATTGTTGAGTTGTCGTTTATCTCCACGGCTCGCCTGCGCATGAGCAGACTCGTCTGGTCAATGACATTTACAGCTGATCGCTGCTGTTCCCGTATCACCTGGACCACTGCCATCAATAAAGAGATGCGCTCTCCGTCGGACATAGACGTTTCCCCATTTGCGAGAAGAGTGGCGATCATATCCTCGTCTTTATGCACCTGATCGATAAAGGAGTTAAGCATCGCCGACATATATTTCTTTTCTGTAGGTTGCAATACGCTGGATGATTCAGTAACTGTGGAAAATCGGCGCAAATCGGACACCAAGTGGTTGGCTGCCGTGAGTGCGCCGGTCTGGCTCAGATAGCTGGCAACCTGGGGGCTTACATGCTTCAGGGAGGTGAAGTAGACGCTATGCAGGTCGAACTCCGCTCCTTTAACAGTCTTAATGGCGTCAATTCCAGTCTCAGCAATCTTATAGCCCTCCGTGCATAACTCTTTATACGCACCCAATGCTGCAATCTGCTTGAGCATGGTTTCAATGGCGCCGCCGAATTGCGCCTGCGAACGCTCCCCTCCTAACAAAAATCCGATCACGAGTAGCGCGACCTTCCCCCATAATAAGAAGGGCCTGTAGGGCGAAGTCAATTTCTTGGAACCTCTATTGCAATCCATACAATGATTTTACGGTGTTCATATCAGCATTGTCTTTAGACCGCTGCAAGCTGATTAATATATTCCCCTGCGTAAACACCCTCAGCCGGCTGGCGGTCTGATCTATCCGGGTTGCCGCATCGTCAATGATCCTCATCCGATCACCGTCGCTCATCTGGGTCACAAAGGCATTGATCACCAGTCCCAGCTGAGAAACGTTCTTTGCGCTCTCGGCCAACAGATTTCCGTAAACTGAATAAATATGATCCAGCTCGGTGGGTGAAAAATGAGAGTCGGCACCGACCATGGCACAAGCAGACTTGTATTCCCGGATAATCTGAGCTTGCTTCTCCACGATGTCTTTAACCCGCTGATAGGTAGTAAAGGCATCCTTTACCTGCCAAAGCTCTTGGTAGTACCCTGCATACAGATCCTTCTGCTTTTGTACCCACGCGGTAATATCGGTCAGGTGGGTTTGCTGCATAGCATTTTCAATCGCCTTTTGCGCATTCTGTAAGTAAATCGTCTGTGTCTGCAGTTTCTGCACTCCCAGGTCAATTGCCTCTATCGCCTCCTTGATAATCTCGGTCGGGTCAAAAAACTGCGCCGACGACGCCTTTGGTGTGGCAACAAGCAATATCGCTGCCGCGGCTAAGAAGATAATTCTTTTCATGTCCTGCAATTAAGGTTTGTCTTCAATACAATCAATTTCATCCGTGAAATAGCTAACCACATCGGACGCGTTAAGTGCCGGAATTTCTTGTCTGACCTTGATAACTTCGTCCTCGGTAAGAGACCTGCTATCCTCGCTTTCCAAATTGTAGATTGCCCAGCAGTCCGAAAATTTTTTGATACAATACATAATTGTTCTTTTTTAGGTTAATTGTTTTTCATCTCTTCGACCAGACGATTGATGCCGTTTTCCATACCTCCATATCGCGCCGCATAGTCCAAAACTTTCACCCGCTCCTTACCGTCCGTCGTGTACGCGAAGTATTCATGCGGACTCAGCTCATTCCGATATACTTTTGTCTCCTGCCCGCCTAAGTCCACGAAGATTTCCCGGTTGTCCTTGTTGACAGAAAGCAGGATCGTCTTTGCCTTCTCCGATAACCCAAGCACTTCCTGCAGCTTGTCGAACTTGTTAACGAACTTCCGCATATCCATCAGAATCTTTATATCCGCGTTGTTGATGATGGCGTCTTTGATGACCGGCGAGCTAACCAGGTCGTCGAGCTCCTGGGTGATCACAATGGGTACGCCGTTGAATTTTCGGATGGTCTTAAATGCATATTTGATAAAATCCGCCATCCCGCTCTTGGCTATAGCCTTCCACGCCTCATCGATAGCAAGGACCTTTCTGCGATCCCCGAGCTTACGCATCTTGTTAATGACCATTGACATGGTTATAAGCATGGTCACACCGTAAAGAACCGGGTGGTCTTTGATGTTGTCCAGTTCGATGATCACCAATGATTGCTTAAGAAGGTCCTTCTTATCATCTGCGTTGAGGAGATAGTCAAATTCGCCACCGGAGTAGAACGGCCGCAACACGTAAAGAAAATTATCGAGATCAAAGTCTTTGTCCTTTACTCGATGAGAGTGCAGGATGTCGCGATATTCCGATTGGCAAAACTCATAGAAGGTGTTAAAGCATAGGAATAGGTCCGGATTTTTCCTTGCTTTATCGTAGTACATCTGTAAAGCATTGGACAGACCAACATATTCCGATCGGTTGAAGACTTCATGTTCCTGTTTCCAGCAGCCAACCAGCAAGGTCTTAAGACTCTCCTTCTGCTCTGAATCCAGTATCTCGCCCGGAGGTAGGTAGAATGGATTAAACCGGATGGGATTAGCCTCTGTATAGGTAAAATAATAACCTTTCAGCAGCTCGCACAACCCTCTATAGCTGCCTCCGATATCCACGACTACACAGTGCGCCCCCTGATCATGAAGCGTTCGGAGAATGTGGTTGACCGTCATCGACTTCCCGCCCCCCGAAGTGCCGCACACTAGCGTTCCGAGGTTGGACGTGACACCCGCTCGGCGCGGCGCATCATACAGGTCAAGGAACACCGGCCTACTAGACAGCCGATCGCAAAACCGGATGCCCTCAGCAGGCGGGGCGCTGCGATAATTGCCCTCCATGCCGAAGAAACAGATCGCCTGTTCGACAAACGTATCAAACGTCTCATTCAGCGGCATCTCCCCGGCGTTGCCGGGTATCCCCGCGTACCATATTTGGGCAGCCCCGACCGTTTCCAGATAGGGAGCTGCGTCTATCTGCGCTATGGCTGACGAGACCATATTACGAATGATCTTTGTCTCAGCCGGTGAATCCGTCCAGGTCAGCACATTGAAATGCGCCTTGACCGGCAGGCGTTGGTCTGCAACTGCCTCATTCAAAAAGTCATCGACGGCATCTCGGGCTATAGCATTTTCCCGGGAATAGTTGCTGAGAGACTGAAGCCGCAGCCTTCTCGCCTCCAGCTTCTTCATGGTAGCCGCCGAATCCTCTATGAATATGTACTGGTTAAGTACATGGTTACACGGCAAGAGCAGGCCAAGGCCAGCAACGAAGCCCACTGGAAATTTTGTTCGGTCAGTGGAATATCGTTCAAAGACCCGGCTTGGGCTGCATTGAGCGGGTAGCTTCTCCGCATCAGCCAGTGTAAAAAGCTGACAATACTTTTCGCCGATCCGAATGTCTTCCCCGAAGGTGATGTCACGGACCATCGCCGTCTCTTCAGGCTCGCAGAGATAGCAATATTGTTCCAGAACGCCAGTCTTTCCCGTATAGCTCCAAATTTCCTCATCTTGGAGCTGCCGGAGCTGCACTAGTTGGCTGTCCTCTACGATCTTTTTAAATTGTCCTACGGCATTCAAAAAATCACGCACGGTATCCCTACTCATGGTATCCGCAGGAAAGAGGTTCCGCCTAAGCAACGCAGAAGTTGCTGAAGTAGATGCCCGGCGCTTGGTCGCCTTCTTCGTCAGGTATAAATAACTCCGATGACCAAGAAATTTCCGACCATCGAAATATCGATCGGCAGCCTCATGGAGAAACGAGCTGCCTCCTTCCCGCTTTTCCGGCCGATACTTATCCTCCGTATACCAATCCTGCATATGCACAATGGAAAATGCTGGCAGCACCTTTACCGCCCGCAGCAGGGACTGGTGTAAAAGGTCATAATTTTCTATCGATAAGGTGAAAATTTCCGGCTTTGTTACCTCAAAGCCAATTGTATAATCTCCCATTTTGGAAAGGATGCCCGCGTTCTCTACCGACCATATCGGCATAACTTTCTCCCATACATTATCCATACTCACTAGATTGAATGACCTGAGCGCTCGCCCATGGCCCTTTTAAAGAAATGCTTTCTCGAATACGCCCGAAGATGCTTAGGTATGCTTTTGCTGGCCTGCCACTTCATTAGGCCATGCTCTCCAAACCGCTTACTCAGTCGAAAAACGGTAGAGACAACCACCGCTCCCAGGGTAAGGACAATCACGATGCAGACATACTGATTGACGCCCGCGATAAAAAGTATGGCGAATAGCACCAACAATCCGACTACACCGCCAGCAAGAATCCAGATATATTGAGCTTTCAGCCCTTTAAACTCGATTGCCTTGCCAACACCCTTGTTCACACGAAAGATGCTACCCGCCATACACTTGCCCTTTAAGAGATACCAAAGAATTGTTTGATCACTGTTGCCACGACCACCAGAAAGATGCACGAGCCGAACCAGGCCGCGGCAACTTTACCAGTATCGGGATCTCCATGCGACCACTTACCATACACCTTCACCGCTCCAACCAGCGCAAGAATGCCAGCAATGGCATACATCAAATTGGTTCCATCAGCATAGTACTTTCGAACCAACGTGTTTGCCTCCTGCAATCCATTGTTGCCATCGGCGGTTTGCGCTCGGGATGACAATTCTCCTAGCACCCCTGCAAGGGTTAACGTTAGGGCACGACGGCCCCCTCTGCTAAAGCAGCTCACTCTCCACTGTTTCATACTCACATTGCTTTATTTGAAAAAAGAAATTTCAAAAAAGCGCCGCCCACCAAGGTCAGCTCTTATCCACTGTCCTTGTCACACATTACTTTCCTCGGTGGGGGCGCAAGGGTGCAACGGTCTTCGCCCTTCGTCACTTCACCAATTGTCACCGTGAAGACCAGATTGCATCCAATTCTTCCGCCGAGAGCGTAATCCCCGCGTGACCGAGTTCTCTTGTAATGGAATTTCTTATTGCAACACCGAAGGCTGTGCCTTCAAATCTCTTGTATGGCTCCAGATGATGCCTAATCGCACCAAGGAGGTCTTGCCGTTCCACACCATCCGATACAGCTTGATTGATCACTACCTTCAGTTTATCACTGGCTTCTTTTGTGGCCGTGAAATCATCTGAGGATAATGCCGGTGAGCTTCCTTCATCCGGCCGCCGATCGGCGCTCGAAGTGCCGACGTTATCATTTTGGGCTTGCTTGTAAGGCTTGCGCCGAAAGAGGCCCCGGACGCGGCTACGATAAAAGAGCAGCACGACAGCCAGGTAATAAGTGGAGACGAGAAAGAAACATACGATTATAAAATCCGTCCAACTGATGTTCTTGAGCATATTGTCGTTTGATGTTTACAAGACAAAAATGGCTCATAACAATCTGTGGTTCAAATAAATAGAAAGGGAGTCCCGCGGGACTCCCTATAAAATGTTTACAAGATGTGACATGGCAATTGCCAACACATTCAAACGATTTGCTATATTAAAATGAATTGTAGCGGCATTAAAATATTTTTTCGCTCAGTTGCATTAGGTATTGGACCTTCGGATTACTCCTGCTCAATTGTCACTTCATTTTCTTTAGACTTGGAGAGTTTGCTACTACCATGAGAATCAGGATCCGTGTGCGTTTGTTCGTCATGGATTGCCCTCTCAAAATCCGGAAATAGTCCCTTGAAAATAGTTCCAAGGTATATTCCGAATACAGATTCTCCTAAACCCAATAATATCGCAAAACTCTCTACCGAAGTTGGTTTTATTGACTGTTTGAGCACTATTAGAAAAATCAACAATATAAATACAGCTGGAATAAAGAGTGAGATAAAGGAAGCAGTACTGTTAATCGCCTTTGACCTATCGACGATTTTATGTTTATTTTGAATGAAGTTTTTCACTACTGCAGTGGAATAGGAGGCAAACAACGGCAGTACGATAGGTAAAGACACTTTCAAGGTATCATCGTCAAATCGCTCCAATAGCCGCATTCCAATTATAAATAAAATGATTGCAAAATGAGAGATAACCATAAAAAGGCCAACTCTGTTCTTTAATTTATTTTCAGTCATTTGTTACTTATTTTTTAAATATTCCCGAAAATCATTGATTAGCCTTAAACCAGATGCATTTATTTCGTCAGGATAATCTCTCTGTAGTATATATGGTTTTTCAAACGCAGCAGGTTCATAGTCGTCGGACTTAACCTTTATATAAAATCCATCTATGGTGCATTGCACTAATAGTTTTTTTCCTTCGCATTGTTGGATATTATCGATTCTTATTTGGTCTTCTTCCCAGAATCCGTCTTTGCTTGTGATAAATCCTTTTATTTTCTTTACAGATACAGTAGGAGGCGCTTTAAAGGTCAAAGCAGCAGCCCCTGCAAATTTTCTCTTGTAGTAGTCCGAAAGAAATTCGCTGGCAATTTCCTCATATTGCGAATAAGTTAGTTTAAGTAACCTATCAGGGACCGATATGCAATCGCGGACGGAATTTGAGACAAATTTATTATTTTGCGTCTTTGGGATCAAAATAGCCTCTTTCAAATAATCTGATCGAGCGACAAGGCCGCTATCACTCCAAAATAAATCGGTTTCGAATTCCGATTTTCCCATAACAGGCGGGGAAATAGTAACAACTTGTTTATATTTCTCATTTGACTCGAAATTCAGCATGGAATATAGTTGGTGCAAAAGATCACTTCCATAGACAAAGCCGCGACTACTTATATATGATGTAATCAAGCTGGATCTCGGATCGTTTCCCATATTATAATAGAAACGAAAGCTGTCCTTTTCTCGACCTCCATAGGTAATAATATTTGATAAAGGCGTTTTGGCCCAGGAATTTGTGCTGTCGCAATATTTAATACCTATTCTTGTGAATTCCTCCTTGATAAAGGTTAGAGAGAGTTGAGTGTAAGAATTGAGCGAGTCTACCGGGAAGTAAATGTCTGTACTATCCAGCCAATTTTCAATTCGCTTTAAACCACTGGCAGTCTCATCTTTGGGGTTTTCATGAGGCAATTGCGCCTCAGTGCATGAAATAAAACATAAATAACAACCCACCAAGATAAGTAATTCATTCTTCATAGATTGCACCTTTCATAACAAGATTTTTTAAGTTAACAAACATTCATTGTTCAAAAAACCGTGAAAAAACGGTTTTTTGAATCCCCCTTTTGTTTTATATACCGTGAAAAGCCCTTTCAGTTGGCGTCATTCCGTAGATTGCTCTTGACAAAAGATGCGCTTAATTTAGAGTCAGCGTGATCTTTATCCGAGATTTTTTTGCTAATGTCGGTGACTTTACGCAGCACATTTATTGCTTAGCTCAAGTCGGATCTATCGGGGAAGAATCTTCCGCCAGGCTCTTCAGGAAAGGCAATTTTTCCTTCTTCCTCGATCGGTTTTTTCTATCTACTTCGTAAATATTACCCAGATCAACATTTAACGATAGCCTTACCCACTCTGCTACCTGTTTTTTATCGGCCGGCATCCCCTCATAATATATGATCTTTTTTTCAGCCAGTCTATTGAATAGTTCCCAGGCAGCAGCTTTCGGCGCTCCCGCCCAAGAATATTTTTGCAGGACCGTTGGTTCCAGGTCTTTAGTCGGCTGATCCAGTTCCTTCAGTTCAGCATCGATGCAATGGCGTAGCTTTTCAGCGGCCAGCATGGTTCCAACTGTCTTTGAGGCAGGCGAGAAATTATTTTCTACAACTGGATCATACCGTTGCAAAATCCAATTGTTGGCTGGATCATTAGCTCTCGTAAATAATTGTTCATCTTGCTCCACAGAAACCTGAAAATACTTTGCCAAGAACTCCTTATTGTCGTTGGTGAATTTATTCATCTCCGCCAATTCATTTTGTAGCGCCAGTTTGGTGTTATCTGTAGTTCCGAATCGCTTCAAAATTTCCAGGTCCTGCAGCTTTCGGTAGTACAGGTACAGGCAATAGAAATATGGAGCGACGTGCTTAAAGTAATTCACCTCTTCAGCAGAGCTTTCAAAGGTGTAGCTGCGAATGAAAGTGAGTAATTCTTTGATGCTGGTCTCGACAATCAGCAGCGATCCTGTGAATCGCTTAATCGGGTTAGGTTCCCGACTAGCCGCTTCTAGTTTGTACTCTAGCTCGGCCTGAATCTGCATGGTCCTTTCTTGCATAGCTTCGGGTCTTTTTCAATGGAACGAGGTTGTAATCTCCAAAAGCAAGATTATTGGCATTGCCACGGAGAATGCACTGTATATGATGCTTATTTAAATTTACGTCGGCCTTCAATGAGAAAAGTTGCTATATGCTAACCCGGTGCAGTTTTCTTTGTTAAAAATTGTTAAGTTTTTTGTTCACTTATACATGCCCGGTAATAAAAGGCTATGAGTGTAGTATCTTACTCAAACGCTGTTCGCCCACGCCAAGGAAGGAAGCAATGTCTTTCTGTTTAATGCGCTTCAACTTCGGGAAATGTTGGAGCATAAATCTGTATCGCTCCCTTGCCGTGGGCAACCGGAGCATATCGGGAATAGCATTGCACTTGGTGAGGATCTGATTATCGAAGTCCGAGCTCAATTCGTATAATTGGGGGTATCGCTTAAAGACCTCCCTCAGTAGGGAGGCGTTCGTCACCCATAAGCGGGTGGGTTCGAGCGTTTGCAGATAAGAATCCGCGGGGATGCTGGACATGGAACGATATAATGATCCGGTCAACTCCCCGTCGAAAAAAAAGCACGTATTGACCTCTTCCTCCTGGCCTTGCCTCACCCTGATCTTGAAGCTACGCACCAGTCCACTAGCGATGTAGAATATTTTCCGGTTAGTCTCTCCAGCTTCAATCAGGTACATGCCTCGGGCAAAGTTTTTTTCTTGAAAAACTGCTCGAATAGCCGTCTTGATTTCCTGCCGTAGATTCGCATTGCCGCATAGCTGGTCTAAAAATCCGTCAAATTCCATAAGGTATAAGGGCCTCAGTCCCACTAATTATTATCTAGTAGATTAAGATAATAGTTATTTACACACTGTGGGATGCCCAATTATACGTACTTAGTTCAAGATTTTAGAAAAATTGTAAGTGTATTCACTTATTTCAAACGTGCTTTTTCGGCTACCCAGGTATGGGAGACGAAAAGGGACCCTATTATGGCTTCAATGGCGGGATTGGGCCGTCGTAATTGGTCAGTTCCGACGTGGTGACGCTGAGTGCTTTTGCAATTAAAAACATCGTGTAAAACTCAATATTAGGGAACTTTCCGTTTTCGTACTGACTTAGTGTCGATTTTGCTATACCCGTGGCCCCTTGAAGTTGCAACAATGTCATCCCTCGGGCTTTTCTGATCGCTTTGATCCTAACCCCAAGCCGTTTCATCTCCGTTTTAAATCCAGACGATACCATGAATTATAATTAATCAGGAAAGGTCTCGACATGAGAAGAAAAAAAGTTTAAGTATAATTAAACTTTACAAATAGATTCCCTATCTTTATTAAAATATCGTTCAACCATGAATCACGATACATCTTAACTACCGTAAATTGCGAGTTCTAAATAATTAACGTGTTTGCTTTATTCTCGTCGTTGAAAACTGCAAGACTTCAATAAGAGGCGGGACATATGGTAAATGCTCAACGTCTCCTTTAGGCGAAAGCCTAAAGGCTTAGACGTGGGCGTCCCACTGTCCTCTAAGGCTCTTGCAGGCCTTCAACAGCGGTGTGGATGGCCCACGTCTCTTTTTATTCCCCCTATCCATCTTTTCAGCGATCCCCCGGTTCTCCACCACCACAATAAAGCGTTTTCTCTCCGTCATATCACTGCCATCCCCGGCAGCGATCATCCTTTAATCCGAAAATACTTCTCACCCATGTCTATTGTAAACTACCGACCGGGACACTTCGAGACCTCCCATTTATTGCTTGATCACGAGCTTGCCGATCCCCCTTCCGTCTTCGATAACCTATTTATAGACTTTCGCCTCTGGGAGTTTAAAGACTACCTCTGGGACGCCCAAGAAGTCTGCATGTTGACAGATATTCCGCCGTTCCATGAAATTCAAGGTCGAGAGGAATGTCTAATCTACACCCTTAATATTATGAAATGTCTGGAAGCCGCCAAACTCATCGTCGATCAGCGCAAAGCAGCCCTCAAACTTGACGCGAACGATCCTTCGGTGAAATTTAGAGATATTAATTCGCTTACCGTTTTCGAATTAGCAGCAGCGACCGAATATTACGGCGATCGAATAACATATCACAAGGAAAAGCTCGATGAGATAGGTCAACATTTGACGCTAATAACAGAACGCCTTGCGGAAATTGAAAAACTCGATTCAAGTGCTGAAAATTAATATGGTTATGGTTCTGTAGGGGCTCGGTCGATCCCGTGGCGCCCCGGGCTCCTCTTTTTCGTTCCCATTCCTTTTCCAACAACAACAAACTTATTTTATGATCTCCATTTTTTTAAGCCAACTGTCTGCCCTCGGTATCCCCTCAGAAAAATTGCCGTCCGACGAACTGAACACGAAACTAGAGTCCGGTGAGCCTTCCTTTACGATTGATGTCCAACCGGACAACGACCCCACCTACCTGATCACCTTATATTATACCACACCAAATTATACCATACCCGGTGATACCCTCCCCCCCTGCCTCACGCAATTGGTGGGAACCCTCTATGATCCTGTTACTAACGATATAGACAAATGTCACCCATTCCTGGTCAAGGACGGTCGCTCCGAATTTTCCGTCAGCCAAGTCAAAAATTTACTGGCTGGCCGTTGTGTCGCTCACTGCTTTCGACAGCATACCCCTTTTGGCTATGACAAATGGTATCACCTGGATTTCGAGACCCGTGGTCCCGAGAATGCCTATCGGCTCGTCACGACCCGGTTCAGTGTCAACCATTACATACAAAAGGTGCTTGCCCTTTACCCCATCATCGAAATGGAAGATCCGGCCTATCCCCCTATCATACTGGAGGCCCTCGCCGCAGGAGAACGGATTCAAATTCAATTGCGCGAAGGAAAGCAGATCACCCCGAAATTGATCCAGTTACACCCGGCCGGGCGCATCCGTTTTAACCGGACAGATAAGGCTTCTGCAACTTTCGACATACAGCACAAAAAAGCTGAACTGTTATGCCCAACGGACAAGACTTCCGAAACATTGGCCTGATCCACTTCAATATAACGAATGAACTTTACCCGCTGCTGTGTCTTACTTCTCTGGCAGAGCTCGGATCATTGGATACCCAGCGCAAAGAAATTGAATCATGGTTTAAGTCTGCGCTTATTTCGGAAGAAGGCTTTTACGACTTCCGGGAGGATCGCGCGCTGGCTGTGGACTTCCTTGACGTGCTTCTTGACCTTCTTGATCTTGCTCACGTCATAGAAACATCCGACACCAGCCAGGACCTGAGCGCTCTGTCCTCCTTGGCTTCGTGTAGCCCCGTGGCCGACCAACGGGAGTATATTGAACAGTGGTTCGAGGCAGGGATGACAAATCCCAAGCTCAAAGAGCGATACACACGGCCAGAGCAGCGTGCTAAAGCCTTTGACTTAAAGAACGAACTTACCGTGGCCGTCGAGATGGCCCATTTTTGGGTCGCGCAAACACCGGCTAGCCGTCGGTCATATCTCAAACAATTTTTTTATAGACATTCCAAACCATAGTAAATGGATGCACTCCTTCATAAACGTGTCGAAGGCTTCTTTACGGACCTATCTTTGCTGCAGGTCCCCCCCGAGATCGTTGCTGACCGGCTTAACTTATCAGTCGCTCAGCTCCAATCGGTGCTTTCCGCACCAGAAAGTGTAACCAGTGCATTCCTCCATGACTTCTACTACCAATTCGGCGAACAAATCGTGCAGCTAAAAATAGCGCTCATGGATCAGCTGGCCGCCGATTGTCCTTTGCCCCTATCTACCTCTCCCGTGGATTGGCTCTCACTGGCCGATCGAGCAACATCAACGCCTCCAGAGACCAGCGGCGGTCCTGGTCAGGCCTTACCGCCTGTCTCCAACACAGAAAGCTAGACGCCCGTTTTTAAATCCGTTTCTACCTCCCTTGGGCTGGGCCTGTCTCCTGCGGTATCGTGATTCCGATAAACGATCCCCTCGAATCGGTCTCAGCCCTTTTTAATGTTTCAGGACCGTCGTCACCAACTCCCCGTTAAAGCCAATATCATTTACAAAATTACAAAGCTCGCTTACGTCCCCTAGCTCCAAAAGGCTCCAGTACAGGATCGCATCACTGCGTTCTTCTTCTATTATTTGCATCCCATATTTAATCTCCATCTTCTTCAACACGTCCATGGCGTCTACAGAACTAGTGAACCGAAATTGCCCGTGCTCTTTCCGCTTATCTGTCAGATCAATCAATTTATCTTTTCTTTCGAACCAGGTCGGATAGCTTTTAATCCTCGCTGAAATCAGTCTTACAGGTGATGTGTTGCTGCCGGCCGGTTGCTTCCATAAGCCTTCCTTCTGAATTTTTTCCGCTATTTCTCCGGATGTCATGGCCCGTCGTGCATTTAATAATACTAACTCGATTATCTCGTGGAGGTGTGTTCGTTTTCTCATCGCTTACAGTTTGCATTTTGACAGCGCCCTAAAGACCCGAACGAGAAAGGCGAGGGAGAAGCCAGCGAAGGGATAAATATGAGACATCGTTGCGACGCTCCTTTCAACGCCATTGCATCCAGGATCAGGGAACCCATTGCCCACATCATCACTACCAAATATAGCTAATTTCTCCCACCGCATTCCCACCCATCACTTTTTAAACGGAGATCTATGGTGCAATCCGCCGGGCGGATTGCCACGCCATGCGAGACGCGTATTCCCGCCAGAAAAGGGTGCAAAAAGCGCAGCAAGGTAGCGCCCCACGCAGGTCAAAAAAATCTGGAACAAACCAGCGCTATGCGCTGCCGGCCTTCGGCCTGTATTTTATTCCAGTTTTTTTTGACGCTACAAGCCACCCCTTCAGCGCTGTGTCCTTGCTTTCTTTTTTTCCCTTTTTTCTTTTGGGAAATACTCACAAAAAAAACCACACACAATGCAAGCTCAACAACTTTCCCGCGTGATGTACGCCTCTTGGAGAATCCAACGCAAAGGCCAATTAACCCGTTCCGGCGCACTGTCGCAGGCATGGCAAATGTTTAAGAACGCAGACCTTCTGCTTCCCTTCCTTTACACGAAGTACAGTAAAAGGAACTCACCGAACAAGGAGCCCTCACCCAATTTGTCCATTTTCTAGTTGCTCCCTTCATTCACTAAAAACCTTCACCAGTTAATCAATTCTGTTTCCAATCATTTTTTCAATTCAAACTTTATTTTATGGCACACAATCTTAATTACAACGAACAGACAGGAACCCACCGTTTTTTTAGCGTAAAAGAAAAAGCGTGGCACGGACTCGGCAAGATCGTCGAGAACTATCCTACCAGCGCCGAAGCTATGGAATTTGCCGGACTGAATTACACCGTAGAAAAACGGCCGCTGTTCACGATGAACAATGACACGTTTTATAATAGCGCCATTAATAAAGACGCGGTTGTTCCTTCCATCGAAGTCCCCGGCAATTATGCCACCGTTCGAACCGACACCCAACAAGTGCTGGGCGTAGTCGGAACCGATTACCAGATTGTACAGAATCGAGACGCGTTCTCTTTCTTCGATTCGATCGTAGGCGGCGACGGCATCCTATATGAGACTGCCGGTGCGCTGGGCAAAGGGGAACGGATTTTTATAACTGCCAAATTACCCGATTACATCCGCGTTGGCAATGGCGACCTGATCGAACAGTATTTGTTTTTGACTACCTCCCACGACGGATACGGCAGCATCACCGCCGCCTTCACGCCGGTTCGGATTGTTTGTAACAACACCCTCAACGCCGCTTTGCGCTCCCAGAGCAATGCCATTAAGATCAGGCACACCGAGCGAGCCAAGGAGCGGTTAGAGCAGGCTCACCGGGTCATGGGCATTAGCAACAACCTTTCCGTTCAGTTGGATAGTATTTTCAACCGCTGGGCTAAGGTCCGGATTTCCGATCCGGAACTGAAGAAGCTGATCCAGCAGGCAATGGTGCCGAATAAAGAGGTTTTGCAGAACCTGACCGACGGCAAGGACGACGAGCTCTCCACCTGCTTCAAGAATATGGTGGACAGCGTGTACTCTTATGCGATGTCCAACCCAACCCAGCAGCTAGAGACCACCGCGGGAACCGTCTTTGGAGCATACAATGCGGTAACTGGGTATTTCCAGAATGTTCGCACCTACAAGGACCAGGAAGCCAAAGTGAAGTCTTTGTTTTTCGGCGGGACTGCCCAGATGCGAACTCAATCCGCCTTTAACCTCTGCAATGCCTTCGCCAAAGAAGGAGCCTCCGCTCTGCAGCTGAATTAGTCAATGATCCGGGAGCGCCGCCGGTCGAACAAGGGGCGCACTTTTTAACCATCAAAAATACCTTAACATGGAACCTTCACGCAGACTAGCACAGATCGACCTTTTCCAAGAAACCCGGCTCCGCGACGACGTGTATTTCGCCATAGACAAAGACGGTTGGGGCAGGGTTTACGACAATTTCCACTTTTTGGGGCTGGCCAGGCCCAAATCCATTGAGAATCCAACAGAGTACACGGTCAATATTTGGGGCAAGTTGTGCCCGGCTGCGAACTTTCGCAGGCGCACCTATCCCAGCCAAAAGGCTGCTAACGCTGCCCTGATCCGATGGACCGAAAAGGCCGTAGCCGCGAATCGTGTCACGGCGACCAACCAAGAGTAAACGATTTCTTTAATTCATTTTCACCGGGAGCGCCGCCGGACCAACAAGGGGCGCACTTTTTTATGAAACGAATAGACCTCCAAACAAATGTCGAGAAAGCCCGTCACATGTTCGAACTGATGCCCGAGGAAATGCCTAGGCTGCTAGAGTGCATCGATACAATATCCAAAAATGTGGTGCAGGAGCCAGACGGCCTCAGAGCCAAATGGACAAACCCACTATTGTCCGTCAACCAATGGATCAGACTAGCGACTATCATTCAAACCCAGTTGAAACAACACGCCGGTAAGCTAAAAACCGCAAGGAAATTCTCTGAGCAGCTTTTTGACGGCTATCTGGGAATATTTTCCGCCCATTGTGTCCAGGTATTCGCACAGGACAGCGAAAGTCAGAAATTCAAAGCTCTTGCTACTCTTTTCTTTGGCTTTGATCCCGACGACTGGAAGGACTAGACGGACCGGAGGGACCGGGAGCGCCGCCGGTTGAACAAGGGGCGCATTTTTCTACTACTTTCTTTTCAAATGCAAAAAGAAAGTAGGCAAAGAAAAGCTCAATGCCGGAAGGAAAAATAATAATTTTATTCCAGACCGATTTTGCTCGGGTCTATTGGGGCGCTATACACGCCGATCAAATCCATGATCATGTCGTAGATATATTTATTATAGGTGTAGGTGTTGGCATATTCGCCAGCTTTTTCTCCCTCCACCAGGCATTGAAACCGGATGTCGACGCTGCTGGACAACGTCTCTATCTCCCGTAAGTTTGGTTCGTCGGGGCCAGCCTCCAGGACGGTGGTATCAACGGCAATAGACCCCAGCGCGGTGAAAACGTTATTTTGCGGTACGGCCTCCAGCACCTCCAGCGCATATTTTAGGCGGGCCGCAAGGTCCAATGCAGCTGGATTAGATTCAGTCGTCTGCCAAAGGGAAAACTCGTACAATTTATCTCCAGCGTAAGTAATGGCCTCAATGGCATACCCGGGTACGCCTTCGTCATCGTCCTCTCGCTCAGACTCAAACTCGACCATTGAAAGTAAAAGGCAAATCTTCTTTTCCCACAGCCCCCGGTGGACAAACGCTGCACGACTGCGCCCATCTGGGTCGACCAAGCGCAATGATTCCAGATTATGTACATTATGTAGGAGGGCACGCGTCCCTTCTATCTGATGATCGAAGTCTATCATATTACAAAAATAGACCAAAAAGGCCGCACCTGTTTTAAAACTTTCGCCCCTTTTTCTCGCTACATTGCCGACCAGAGCCAGAGGAAGAATGCTAAAAAGAAAATCCCTGGCCGATTAAACCTATCTTCCCAGCTACGGTCAACACCGATATACAAAACTTTTTCCTATGGGATGGTATCACCTTGATGATGGACAATTCCTTTTCAACCGGTCGGCGAAGGGATTTATTTGGTGGCTGTGGCTGCTTTTTATGGCCGTTGTTTACTCCCCGCTCCTGTTTCTTGCCTATTGGATCGACACACTATATATCCCGCTGAAGGCCTCTGGTCTTGTTTGGCTTGCAGCCGTCCTCATAGGCGCAGCCATTCTTTACGCCATTATTTTTATCCTGAAGGGTGTGGTCATCGGGCTGAGACGCAGGCAATCCTATTGGTGGATACCCCTTTTTCTTATCTGCGTAGCCGCTACCTGCATACTGCCTGCAGCCATTGTATACCCCATTTTTTACTGGATCACCGGACACCTTCGTCCTCTTAGCTGGCTGCTGTCCATCGCCTTTGGCTATTTTGTTTACGGCCAGTACAACTTCCTCAACCAGCGGTTACCCTTCTTTTCTGCGCCGCGCAGCTTATAGGAGCTGTACCTGTCCATCCTTCTCTGAGTGGGCTTCTTCTCTATGACCGCCTTTAAAAATAAATAACCCGGCATCGCGCCGGGTATTTTTTGGCACTGACCCGCCCACCGCATGAAAAAGGGGGGCTTGGCCCCCCTGTTCTTCTTTTTTTCACGCTGTCTTGCCGCTCCCGATCAAGTCCCTGAAACTCTGAGAAAATTCCTCCGGGACATCGGCTTGCGCAAGCAAATCGACCGGTATCGACTTCAGGCCATCCAACGCATCGGCAGGGATGATGCTTTTGGCGTCCTCGCTGTTCAGCCCCCGGTCCAGTAGTTGACTCAGCAGGAGCGCATCCCGCCGGGTGACCTTCATCGACAATTTAACGGACTCTCCCATCCAGGGTGTCCGCAATACAGCACCGAAAAATTTCGCTACATCTTTGTTCATACGCACTACTTTTTCTTGTGATGATGATAAAATACATTTCAAAAGTACATCCATCACGCACAACCATCCCCTTTAGAATATGATGAGCATCGGTTTGCACGTGCAAAGCGTGCTACATTTGTTTTGTCAGCATTTGTGAAAATGAAATTGTGAAGTATGAATTATAATGATGACGGCCGTCTGTCGCTGCCCCAAATAAACGCGCTCGACATGGTTGCCTTTTTAGACACGCTCGGTTATACGCCGACGCGCACTAGCTTTCCTCACTTTTGGTACCTGTCCCCCCTCCGTCATGAGAAGACCGCCTCGTTTAAAGTCAATCGAAAGATTAATGCGTGGTGGGACTTCGGTATCCAGCAGGGCGGCAACCTGGGCAGGTTTCTTTCGCTCTACTACCATTGCTCCCTGCATGACGTTCCTGGCCGCTTTTCAGCTGGCCTGCCCATGCCCGTTGTGCCACCGTTCCGAGTCTCGCAAATACCGGCACCCGACAACTCTATCCGGCAGTTGACCATCGGTCCCCTTCTTGCCCCCGGTCTGCTGCGGTATCTGTCCCGACGAAGGATCGCCCAGCATGTGGCACAGCAATACTGTTTCGAGGCTCATTACATAGTCCGGGAAAAACAATACTACGCCATTGCATTCCCTAACCGATCGGGCGGATACGAACTCCGCAACGAATACTTCAAAGGTTCATCCTCGCCGAAGGACATCACCCTGATCACCGCCCAAAGCTCAACCCTCTGCGTTTTCGAGGGGTTCACGGACTTCCTCAGTTATCAAACCGCCTTGAGCAGTCTTCCGATTCCCGCCCGCGACTATCTCATCTTGAATACCCTTGGGTTCCTCGGGGCTTGTCAAGATGTCATGTGCTCCTATCCTTCTACGCTTCTTTATCTGGACAATGATACTGCAGGCAGTGACGCCACCGCCATGGCCACTGGGTGGAGTAGTACCATCACCGACCACCGGTCGCTGTATTCCTCCCATAAAGATGTCAACGAATGGCTATGCCACATCGGGGCAGGTGGCATCCTGGTCGCCATCCAATCCGGCTAGAGCAAGTCCCTGCTGCCGGCAAGCCGGCCTGCAGCCAGGCGCTCCGGCCGAGCGGGGAGGGTACAAGCCCCATCCCCTGTCGTCCGGAGCCATCCAAATACATCCTGTCCACGGAGGGACAGGATGAGGGCGACTGTTGCACGCTCGCCCGGCAAGATGTTCCATTGTGGCACAGCCACAACGGTCTTGCCCCTTTCCTCCAAAGTCGGACGGGTTTAATGACTGCAGGCCTCCGAAGTCGGCCTGCAATAATCGCAAAAAATCAAATTCCAAGAACATGAAAGAGAAGAAACCTACCAGAAAACTCTGGTTGACGATCCGTCTGAACGAAGACGAACAGCAACTCCTGAACAAGCTATTGAAAGATTCCACATGCGCTATGCTTTCCGACTACGTGCGGAAGGTAGTGCTCAATAAGCCCATCAACATAAAATATCGAAACGCCTCCATTGATGACTTTCTGACAGACATGCTCGCTTTGAAAAAAGAGCTGAACTACATCGGTCACAACTTCAATCAGTCGGTGCATGTGCTGCACACCCTCGAACGAATTGGCGACTTCCAGCACTGGATCATCACCAATGAGCAGGACAAGGACCGGCTTTTCAAGCATATCGAAACCATCTCTTTTCGAATTGAATCCCTCTACACACTATGGTCACAAAAATAGATACGAACGATCGGTTGGACAAGACGCTCAACTATAACGAAAAAAAAGTGCAACATGGCACAGCCGAGTTAATCTATTCCAACGGCTTTTTAAAAGACACGGACCGGCTTTCATTCGATGATAAGTTCGAACGATTTCAGCGGCAGAACGAACTGCGTCCCACCTCCCACGTCAATACGTTGCACGCAAAGGTCTCTTTTGATCCCTCGGAAAAACTTTCGAACGAGACCCTTTCGCAGATCGCGCAGAAATATATGGAAGGTATCGGCTTTGGAGACCAGCCCTTTCTGGTCTACCGTCACAACGACACCAATGTGCCCCACATGCACATCGTCAGCACCATGATCACGCGGGAGGGCAAACGTATTCGGGACTATAAGATCGGCGAAAAACTAAGCGACCCTACTCGTGAGGCTATTGAAAAAGAATTTGGTCTGGTCCGCGCGAGGGACCACGCCCAGGAAGTGGATTATAAAATGTCTGCTGTAGATCTCGAAAAGGTGGCACATGGCGAGGAACCTACGAAAAAAGCTATCCAGACCCGTTTAAAAACTATCCTCGAAGAATACAATGTAACGTCGCTAGCCGAGCTCAACGCTGTGCTCCGCGGTTACAACATTCAGGCTGATCCCGGCGAACCTGGTTCCCGCAAAAGGCAGCATCGAGGGCTCACTTATAAAGTGCAGGACGATAAAGGACTCACAGCCGGCATCCCGATCAAGGCGAGCGATTTGTCGTTCAAGCTCACGCTAGACGGGCTCGAAGAAACTTTTAAGAAGAACCGGATCAGCCGGAAGGAGAATGTCGAAGACCTGCGCAACCGTGTATCCAACGTCCTCCACCAGCAACCGAAGTCTTTGGAAGACCTCGCATCACAGCTGAAAAATGGCAATATCGATGTCGTGATTTGGTCCAACGAGGCGGGTAAGCCCTATGGTGTCACTTTCGTTGACCACGAAAACAAGATCGCCGTAAAAGGTAGCGAGATGGGTCGAGAATTTAGCGCAAAAGCGATTCTTACTACCGTTTCCGCCAACACAGCCGGCCAGAGCCAGCAGCAATCTCCACAACAGCAGCAACAAGCACAGCCTGGTCCTAGTCCTATGGATAAGCAAATGGAAGACGCCCGACGTGCGCCCAAGCTCCCTGACCGCTGGACGGCACCCCACCCCTCGCGTGGGGTCAGGCCCGACGCCCTTGAAATTCCCCCGGATCACAATCGAAAGTCCCCCCACCTACTTGGTGACCTCCTGAAGTCCAGGTCACAGCCCGACGGCCTGCCGCCGGAGCTGTCACAGGATAAAAAGAAGAAGAAGAGAAAGAAACGATCACTATAAGATTCTCATTATTTATGCAACTACAACGTGAGAGAGATTTCAGGCAAATTCGCCTGATTTGTGGATGTTTGAGTGTAGGCCTGCTCGCTTTGCACCTTTATTATGCCTGTTACCGGGTCTTTGACTATTTCCATTGGACGCATCCCCAGTTGGATCGCCTTATCCTCCGTCTAGTACGTTCTGGGTTCATCACCCATACTAGCTGGATGAAAGGCGCAGCCCTTATCCTGCTTTTTTTCAGTCGATTGGGCCGGAGTAGCGGCGGCTTTGTATCGTGGCGAAGACTTTCTATCTATTCGCTCATCGGACTGCTGCTTTTTTTCGCGTCGGAGTGGTTGGCCTCTGCTAACCTATCGCCGGTTCAACTGGCCGCCGTTTACCTACCGGCCACCGCCATCGGCTTTTTCCTGCTCGACCTTGCGTTCTCCATTATATATGGACTATTTGACCAATTGTCCAGCCGGGACGTCTTCAACCGGATCAACCAGAGCTTCCCCCAGCAGGAGCGGCTCATACGGACCCCCTACAGTGTAAATCTCCCCGGACGGTATCGGCTCCGCAATACGACCCGCAAGATGTGGGTCAACGATGCATTCGTCTTCAGAGGGTCGATCTGTCTGGGACTCCCAGGCTCTGGCAAGACGCGATATTTTTTCCGCTCGGCAATTTTTCAGTTAATCGAGAAAAAATTTTGCGGCCTGCTGTTCGATTTCAAGTTCGACAACCAGACCCGTCTGGCCTATTATGCCTTCCTGAAATACAAATCCAGGTATCCCGTTGAGCCTAACTTCTACGTCATCAATTTCGACGATCTCGCCAGGACGCATCGGTGCAATCCTCTCGACCCGGCATCAATGTTTGATATAACCGACGCTTTGGAAGCGGCAAAAGTCATCCTCCTGGCTCTGAACAAAGAGTGGGTCCGACGTCAGGGCGACTTTTTCGTGGAGTCGGCCATCAGTTTTGTCACCGCTAATATATGGTTCCTCCGGAAATATCAGGATGGCAAATACTGCACGCTGCCACACCTAATCGAACTAATCCAATCTGACTATTCCCGGCTGTTTAGTGTACTCAGATCGGTCCCCGAGGTCGAGTCGTTGATCAATGTTTTCGTGAGTGCTTTTCTATCGAACAGCCTCGACCAGTTGGAGGGTCAGGTCGCTAGTGCCCGGATCGCCCTTTCTTCGTTGGCCTCCCCCAACCTGTATTATGTCATGTCAGCCCACGAGTTCTCGCTGGACATCAACAATCCTGCCGCGCCCAAGCTCTTGTGTCTCGGCTCTAATCCGCAAAAGCAGATGTTATACGGCGCCGTCCAGTCTCTATATGTCTCGCGGGCAGCAAAGCTGATGAACCGACCGGGTCAGTGCCCATCCTTTGTTATGATGGATGAGTTTCCGCAAATTTACTGGCCTTCGGTGGATGTGGTGCTCGCCACGGGTCGCGAGCACCTTATTGCTCCCTTCCTTGGTGTTCAATCCATCGACCAACTCCGAAAGGAATATGGCCGGGAACAGGCAGACGTTATTTTCAATTTACCTGGTAACCTCATCGCCGGCCAGTCCAATGGAGACACTGCCCGATTTATCTCGGAGCGAATAGGCAAAATTCTGCAGCCAAAGCTCTCGGTCTCGGTAAACAGCCGGGATTCATCGCTCAGTCAAAGCAGCCAGCTGGATTTCGCCATCCCGCCGTCGACGATCAGCAACCTGAGCAGCGGGGAATTTGTCGGCGTCATGTCCGACGATCCGTCTGAGCCGGTCTCCCTGAAAGCGTTTCATTGCCAGCTGGAAGCCGACACGGAGTTGGAGAAGGAGCTTAGTACCCATCCAACAGATCTCCCAATCATTCGGAAGATCGGTCCGCACGACGTAGACGATTGCTTTCACAAAATCAAATCGGACATCAGGCAACTCCTGGCATCCCGGCTGCAGCATATGGAGAAGTCACCGGTCCTATCCAAACTAATCATTCGGAACCCGACGGCCGACTCAGGGAAGGGGCTAAGGCACCCTGGTCGCCAATAAATACAGACCGGCTGACGGGTTTAAAAAATTTCCTGATCTCTTCCGAAAATTGTTTTTACTTTTGTACAACCTCCTTGCGTTGTTCAACAGATCGTAGCTGTTAGAAAGGAACATTAAACTATTCCTTATGCGACATGCTACCCGTCAACAAATCAAACAATTCCACAGCGACAGAAAACAATTGCCCTACAACGATTGTAAAATCGCCGCTCTTTTGCAAATTGACAAAGGGAATTACTCTAAATATGTTAATGACCGTCAGCCAATAACTCTGCGTTTTCTTGGTCTGTTCTATGAGACTTTTCAGGCTGAACTCGCCGAGATAGCAAAAGGTATTCCTGTCAGCCCTTCTGTATGGGAAATTTGCTCTCGGCAGATGGATATGATCTTTGAACTTAAATTAGCTATTAGCCGGTTATCCAAAAGGATATTAGAGTTACAGGATAGGTAGAATGTGCTCGAAATTTTAAATAGCCTTCTGACAGCTCACAGCAATTAGTATAATATTAAACAAAACCTATGTCTCGCAGAGCAACCCCGCAACAAATTGAACAATTTCATAGTGACAGAAAGCAGTTGCCTCACAACAATAAAACAATTGCCGCTCTTATGAAAGTCGACGAAGCTAACTATTCGAAGTACATGAATGGACACATGCCGATTACCGCCTGGTTCCTGGGTCGATTCTACAAGACCTTTCGCACTGAATTTTCCCATATTAAATTGAATGCTACCAAAACCTTTGGATGGAGAGTTGGCCCTCCGGAGAATGAAGGCGGAAAACCTGTGGACGACGATGGTAGATCGATAAATTGGTCCTCAAATAGTTCAACCAGAGAAGGAGGCTCACAACGAGCTACCCCGGACGAGATTAACACCTTTGTTCGTGATCGGGATCTTCTATTAATGACTGACGCAGAGATTGCCCGACGCATGGGGCTTGACCGTTCTAATTTTAGCAGCTATGTAACAGGCAGGTTTCCCATTACTCGGCGATTTCTAAGGAGATTTTACGGGGTATTTGGGCGGGAGATCAATGCAGCCAAGGGCTTCGGTAATCCCCTACTATGGGAAACGATCTCCCGGAAAATGGACGAGTTCCTTTATTTATGGCGCATTTTCGGCAATTTCCGCATTTTCCCGGCCCCGATTCTTAGGCAATACGGAGGCTTAACTAATTCCGATTAGGTAGCAGACTTTCTGGATAGAGAATAGTGCATCATTACTTACCGACGTTCTCCGTTTCGAGCTGGCGCCTGATCTGACATAAATCGTCCCACCGGACCCTGACAACCAGCTCGGATACATTAGGAGTCCTGACTATACTGAAAACATTGGTAATAAACCCTCGAAGATCATTTATCGTTGTGGCCGCATTCAATTTGAAAACGGCTGGCAAATCACGGGAATTGAAGTATTTTTCGATTTCGTTCAGCTGGAGGTCCGTTGGCGTCATGTGGTCCTGTTGTGGCGCAAATATAGTGGATAGAAATTTCAGCGTGACCGTGATTTATATCCCAGGTCGCCGTCCGCCCAAAAAATCTGAAACCAAAAAAGTCAATATTAACTATCTTTACTTTCCCATTTTAGAGCAAGTTCATTAGCTCATCGGTGGAGGACATTCTCTGGCAAGATTGAAAGCCAAGATTCGTCTCAATTTCATTTTTCCCATTGAAATGATCCGCACCGACATGAAAAAGACATACTACCAAATTCTTGGCGTTCGCAGAGATGCCTCCCCTTCTGAGATCAAAGCAGCTTACAGGAAACTTGCTTTCAAATACCATCCGGATCATAATCCCAACGATAAGAAAGCCGTCCAAAAATTTCAACTGTTAAACGAAGCGAACGAAATATTGAGCGACCCGGAGACCAGAAAGGAATATGATCGATCCCTGGACCTTCTTGATGAAGATTTTTCTGATACGTCATTCGAGGTCTTTGAAGAAGGAGAGGACGTCATTATTAATTTTTATTTTTCCACGAGCGGAAAGAAACGAAAAAAGGCTCCCGTTAAGGGACCGGACCTGTTTACCCAGATTACCATCACGTTGATGCAGGCTGCCAAGGGCCTTACCCAAAAATTTACCCCCGAAGGCAGGACCGTACGGGTAACAATCCCACCCGGGGTTGAGGAATTCTCCACCCTAGTATACGCCGGCTGTGGCGGCGAGGGTAAACACGGGGGTCCCTACGGCAATTTGCACGTCCGGGTTACTATTCTCCCCGATCGTCGATGGAAGCGTATTGATACGGATTTATACATGACGCTGGAGGTTGATCTGTATGTAATGATTCTTGGAGGTGACGTCTCCGTCGAGACCATCGATGGCCCCGCCAAAATGAAGGTAGATCCTGGGTCCTTCAATGGCACTATTAAAAGGTTAAAGGAGAAAGGCTTCCCGCCTTTTAAAAACGAAGGTAAGCGGGGTAATTTGTATGTTACGCTAATAATCAAAACTCCCCGAAACCTGAGTGCCAAAGAGAAGCAGTTATTTGAGGAGCTGGCCCAACTTTCACAAAGCTCGGGGGCGTCCACTTAGGAAGGCGGTATTCACTTAACATTATTTTCCCGCAATAATTACTAAATCTTTTAGTTTCTTTATCTTTGGTTGTGTTTTCAGATGCGCCAATAGAATTTGAGTACAAGGGAAAATCTTATAAAGGCTCCTTTCACCTTATCTCAGGTACGGGCCATCGATATGTCTGGCAGCTGTATTTGAACAATTTTTTCTATGGCAGTTTGCGGTATTCCGATCGATGGGTATTCGAGGGAAGCGAGATGCGAGATATGGCCGAGTATTTCGGCGAATATATTGTCGCCTGGTATGACGGCCTTACCAGCGCATAAGAGACAAAATGGGTGTTTTTAACAAACAAATCGGGAGTATCTAGGGGCTAAGTGTTTATCCTTATCGTACTTTGCCTGATGACATATTTTTTCGTTCAAATCGGTTGGGCGTCTTACTTGGTCTATAAGAAGAAAAAAAAGATCGGACTTGTATGCAGGGCTTCGAAGGGATGGTTAATTGCAACCGAGAATCCTTTTATAATACACCGTTTCCGCTGGCCGGACTTTAAAGAAGCTGGACCAGCATTTATTGAAGTTTATGAAGGCCGATCACCGTTGCCGCCTTCCCGAAAGGCACGTGCTCGTTAACTATTTAGTTCCTGAAGATCTTCATAACTGCAACAGATCTGCAGTTTATCAAAAGATTGGCTAGGGTCAAATAACCCAAAACGACAACCCTTAAAGGACAATTCAAGAGTAGAAGAAGTGGCCTTTGTCCACCTAATATCTATTTTTCCACCTATGTAATTCGTATATGTTTTTTCGTATCTTCAGTACTTAGGATAAGGTTTAATGGTCATGGTATTTGATTGGTGCATCCTTGATGTCCCGCAAGAGTGTCAAGGAACAAAATAAGGAAACCCCGCAGGGATAAGCGGGGTTTTTTTATTACATGCTGGGAGTAAATGATCAATTACAACTTCCACCTTATTTTCCTCCGGCTATTTTATAAGGTTGTTCAATTCAACCAACCATTCGACAAACATCTTATCAACCGTTTGCCCTTCCAAAGCATGCTGTATGGTGTGAAAGCGATAATCGGCAGCGGTATGCTCGTCACGATGTTTATTTTTATAAGCAATTCTACCACCTTGTCTGATTTCATTAATTGCATTTTCTACAATATTGAATTCCGTGCTCCTGTCCCTGGCCATTTTTTCAAAAATCCAAATGTAAGTGGCATGACTATCCAGGAGTTCCCAGACATAACTTCGTCCATTTTCGTATTGCAAGTAAAACACAAACCCAAAATTGGGCGTAACTGTTAGATAGACTACCTCATCTAAACTTTGTGTTTGGGCTAAATAGGCCAGCTGCTTGGTGTTGCGATGTTCGCCGTTACTCGTCAAAACATCAAGAATGTTCTCAATATTCGTCTGAAGGAAATTACCTTTCAGTTCCGACGATTGCAGCAGCAACTCGTCAAGGCCATAAATCGCCTTGCCATCCGTTTGACCGATTTTAAGTAGCGATTTGATTTGTTTGTATTTTATCCGTTGAATAAATGTTTCATCAATCAGCGCTATGTCTTCGGATGAAGCAATTGCAACAGACGCTTTTCGCTCCGAATATTTTATCGTTGCCGTTATAGTCACAGTGTCCTTTCGCAACTTTTTCGCCAAATATTCCTTAATCAGATTATGGGCCTTTATTAAAGTAGGATTTCGTATTTCAAATACTAGGTTAGAATCGGTTCCTTCCAAATTCTTCACAAACAAAATGGCACCGTCAACGATTTCGCCGTCTGTGAACTTCATTCTAAATTCTTCCGTATATTCTCGGACTATTGGAACGCTGTTTAGGTTCTGAAGAACTGCCGTCTCATTAACTTCGAAGCCCTGGGAATTAGCAGACGGCGCCTTTGAGGAAACGGAAAATAGTTTCTCCAGCCTGGGCAAGTCATATAAAGCGCAAAAACCTAAAAATGCGTCCTTATCGATTTCTTCAAAGCGTAAAAATGGAACTTCCCTCAATACAGATTGGTGAGTGAATCGACCAATTTCTTTAAATTGGAAGTCTTCAATTCGAACTCTAGCCTCTTTCCTATTTCCCGGAACGCGAATCAATTCTACAAGCCAATATATCTGGATTCTCTCCTTCAACACGAAGTGATCTTTAGGCAAATTTGTATTAGCATACAACACAGACTGCGTTGGACTAAATAAAATCCTTTCATTAGTCATTTTAATAATCCACAAACCAGCCATACTCTTAATTTAAAGTAAGAAATGTCTTCAATCTTCCTACCATGAATATACCTAAAAGTCCTCATTGGCGCAATGACTCTTGTTCTTTGTGATCACCGGGGCGACAAGGCGACAATAATACAGCACAATACAAGGTGATTTGCTACCTTCATCTTCCCAAAATTATCTTATGTCCCAGATTGCCTGCAACCTCTGTTTTAACATGCCTTTTCTCTTCTCCGACATTCTGTTCTCATCCCCGCGGAAACCTGCATCGATCGACCTCCCCTCAAGTGATACTGACCTTGTCCCCCATCTTTCCCTCAAATATCCATTATATCCTCAGGGGCTGGCCCAAAAAATGTATATCATCAAAGGAAAAATCTGTGTTGTTTTCGCTGGTAGAGAAGATGAAATCAAAGAGTTTCTAAAAGAACTCAAACAAAGATGTAACTATTTTGACAATGATATTCCGTTGGAACGTATAACCGAGTTCATGGACGAGTATCCTTTTCGTGAAAAGTTTGCACGATCCACCCTCTTCATGATCCACGCCACTCAAAGAGAAGGAAAAATACATTTCGGCCTGTTCAACGTACCGAAAGAAACCCACCTCGTAGATCCCGAGGCTCTCGAATACCAGCCCGGAGCATGGAACGTCTTCAACAGCCCAACGTTAGGCCAGGTTTACACTGCCGCGACCGGTGTCGAACGTTACTTAAACCTCGTTAAACAGCTTCCTGAACTGCAAACCACAGCAATAAAAGGCACGGTTGACTATGCTGTCCAAGCTAATGGTGTCATCGCTGCCCAGCTCCTCACTTTGGAAAAAGTAGCTTTATATACCGTCAACCATCTCTGGGGCGGAGGTTTCGAGGTCGGTTATTTTAATGGAGAAGAATTCGATAAGTTCTCCAATATCGCATACATAGTCTGTCACGGCCAATTTGACCTTACTGGCGACGTTGGCATTCCCCGGCCCCGGGCCGTTATGTTTTATCGTTATATCGGAGATCTTTTACACATCACTGCTTTAGAGCTTACAGATGTAGCCATATACACTGGCCCCGACGTCATAAAGTTTACCGCTCGGAGCAATCAGCTTGTTGTCCGTCCGTTCCTCGTCCCAACAGTAGATTATGATCGAAACCAAACGCCCCCTGACATAGCCCTTTCTTTTAAAACCAACCTCGTCGCTATTGGGTTTTCCTTGGTCACGCCGACCAACGGCATCTTCAATCCAGCCTTCTTCAAATACGGCCCGGATGTTTTCGTTGAATACAGCCACGGCGACCAACTGAGTATCTACATTCATCCAGGTTACATTGCCGAGGTTAGGGCCGGTGCTAAACGAGCTTTTCCTCGGTTTAGTTAGCGAAGTCTAAAACTCCTAACTGGTCCAAAACGGACGATAGCTTCCTCGAATATATATTCATCTAGTTGATAAACAATTTTTTATACACTACCTTAAATCAATATTTATCAATCATTCGGTAGAGCTCTGGTAATCTCCACTCCCAAAGGCACTCATTTAAGTGGCTATTGTCATTATTTGGCTGCTTTAATGCAAATTTTTTCGGCCAATTTGGTTATCATCGCAACAGGATCAAATACAATCGAGTAAATTATTGCCTATTTTCACGGCTTAATCACTATATACATGACAGTTACTTCTATAATCGAAGACAGCAGAATAAAATCGATCAACATTTTGGTTGAATTTTCGATTCGAGAGTACTTATCTATTGCGGATGAAATTCTTCACAATAACCCCTTTCAAAGAAAACGAGTAAAATCTTCCTCTACAGTTTATAGCCTTTTACGAGACGACCTAAAGGCTGGATGCGTTATTCCTCCCATAGTTCTTGCTATTACGGACGCAAACTTCAATCCCGATTACGACGTAGACCCAATAGGCAACAGTGAAAAGTTCCAAACCTTTCTAAACGAGCATTTAGGTCATGTGATCATCTTGGATGGGCTACAAAGAACATACAATGTTATTGATGCAAACAGCGAACTTATGGTCGCTGGAGAAGCAGATCAAATTCTGATATTCCACACAAGAAGAATCCGCTGCGAATTTTACATTGCCATTAATAAGATAGGTGTGCTATACCGAATGTTAACTCTTAATACCGGTCAAACTCCAATGTCGCTACGGCATCAGATTGAAATTCTATACTCGGACTATTTAGACCATCCGATGAATGGAATTCTTTTGTTGAGAGAAATTGATGAGAAGGCTGCCCGAAACCCTGGCGAATATAGCTTTAAAGACATCATCGATGGCTTTACGTCATATTTGACAAGAGACTATTTGCAATTAGATCGCTCCGACATTCTAGGCAATATAAAAAGTCTGGAAAAACTATCCAAAGAAACCGACCCAAACATTTTTAAAGACTTCCTAAACGCATATCACCAATTCCAAGTTAAAATGCAAGAAATTGCAGGCGATTGGGAAGTCGGAAAAGACTGGGCCGAGGAGAACCAAATAGCAGATAATCCCTATGGAACAAGCGCGAAGGCAATATTTGATAAGCCACAAACGGTAACGGCCTTCGGCGCAGCCATTGGTTTTTTGTTTGACAGGGGATTATTGGATGAGTTTGCACAAATCTCAAACGCAGTGTCGCGTATTACATTCAAATCTAATGTTGAAAACGCTTTTAATAATTTGCTTTTCAAGCTGGAAGATATACGCAAAAATGCACCTAAAATTGGGAATGCTCAGAGAGCGTACTTCTTTTACTTTTTCCGAGAACTATTTAATCCCGAGGGCGATTCATATTTAGTGATTGATGAGGCAGTGGAAAATGCCTTCAAACGTTATCGACAAAACGCCTAATCAGCGGAGCATGCTCAAGTTGCGATTATTTAACTCCAAAAAGCTCTATCCATTAGACAGGGTTAATTTCCATAACAATGGACAAAACGAACGATTTTTCACATTAGAATCGTCAGAAGATAATAATATAAGCCTTTCAATTTCCGTACCATTGCAAATTAAGACGAAATTCTCGCCGTCCAAATTTGACTGCATACCTTTCAATAGCCCAACTTTTTTTAAAGAGCAGGATATTTTTCAAATATTTGTCAATGATCCAAGTGTTGGACGCATTGGCTGGATATTTCCGGTTCAATCGCTTGCGTCTGACAAGCACTCCTTGGCGGAAAACGAGCATTTCTTAAATTATGCTTATATAGCGTATTCCAAATTACTACATGGCTTACTGCTCCCCGAAGAACAAGTAATTGAAACTGCCAGTTTTGAAGAAGACCTAAGTATCACCGACATATTTCAGTCTACAATGGTGATTATGGCATTGAGTGATGAAAAAACTCAACTCATTCCAAATTTCAATATTGACGACTTCCTTCCGGCACTCTATATTCAAGACTACTTTTACTATACCGGGGCACAGATCCTAGCGAATGGAACCCGTGACGTAGACGATTATCCAACTGTTAGGATCAATATTACTCCCATTTCCGAGTTTTTGAAAGGAGAAATATTTATCAGCTCACTTTTCAAAACGCTTCTCACGAAAAACAATCATCCATTAGTTCAATTCCATCTTTTATACCAAATTGTAGAGCTTTTAATCAATAAGGTTTACGATTGTGAAATCAGAAAGCTTCTCACGTCGACAATCGACCGCGCAAAATCGCCGCACGAAATTTTAGAAGAAACAAATCAAATAGCTCCGGAAGGAAAAAGGATTAGCCGCCTAATAGATGAATATATACCAGAAAAAAAATACCCGCCGAATAGTCTAATCGACGCTTCCAACGACCTTCTTCGTTTATTCAACACTCAAAAAACGTCCATTGGAGACGCTTTCTATCAGGTAAGAAACACTATAGTCCACAACTACAGAACCGTCTCGAAAGTTGACCCCAATTCCAAATTATTATCCAATATAAATATTGAATTTCTTCGCTTCTTAGTGGATGTGCTTGAAAATTATGTCGAGCCAGAAAACAATTTTGAGTTCTACGATATGCCAACCGCGTGGTTACTATATATGCTACAAAAGGAAATAGCGAAACCCGGTTAACCTTGAATGGCGACGCGATTGCCCCAAAAGAAGACAGCAGAGTTCCCCCCTGCAAATTAGATTTAATGGACCCATTAAACTGAAAGATTTCCGCTTATAAGTTCAAATGAGTGCTTTTCCGGTTAAACTGAATTAGATGCCCTTTCGCGCTTCATTTTCAACACCTCCAAAACTGGAATAAGAGGTGTATCCTTTGGAAGAATTGGGTTATCTGTTGCAGCAATAGCGGTCACTTCAAAATCATGGACACCTATTTCCCACGCATTTTTAACGACAAGTTCCCGCATATTAAATCCCCATTCATTCATCGGTTCATATATGCGTGTTTTAATATCTATAAAAAACGGCGCCATTGTAAAATAGCCAAAGCGACTGTAACTTGCCAGGAAACCCTCTAGGTTACGTGGATTGTCGGGCGTCATTGTTGAAACCTTTGTCATCATAACGAATGTATGCCCATCCTTCATTTCTGCCATCGGAATGTTAGAAGTAATTAATCCTTTATACCAAAACGGGTTGTCGGCATCTATCCCTTTTAAAATAGATATTTTTATTTTTTCGCCAGCTTTGTCATCAAATCGCTCTTTCCATTCTTTAAATATCTCTATAGCTGTTTCCCGATTGTCAAACATTAAATATAATGTAGGCGATTGAATTGAGTTTGGTTTTGGGTCAACTGCGAACGCAAATCCCCGCCATACATACCCATCCCAAAGCCGTTCATTGATTACAGAGAAAGTCTTCATGTGTTGGTGACTTCTAATATTGGCCGAATTAGTTTTGTCAAAGTTACTTTTTGCTGCTTTTTCATTACCAACATGCATTGCATCGTTGCGTACGGCCTCGATCCTAGAAGTGATCCCGTCAAATGGATATTCTTTATCACTATCATTATACCATTGCCTAATAGAGCGTCGTGGATAATGGCCTAACACATTTCCAAGCATCACAAGCGGACTTAAAAAATTGAAAGATCGCTGATCAACTTGCTGATCAACCAACAATTCTCTAAGACTTTTTTCTGGGTCTGAGAAGGCCATTGTCTCCGCAACAATTCTGATTATAATATCTCTAACTGCGCCAGTTATTTTGTGCTGTGTTCTGGTGGAAAGCAAATGAGGGTTGAAAGGCTTGTAAAGGACCTCCAAGAATCTGCCGTTTTCCGTTTGATTTGATAGCTGAATATTATCAGTAAGCCCCTCACTTTCCTTAACTACAACCTTAAACTCTGACACTTTCCCGCAAACCTGCATGTTAATTGCTGTGGAAAGAAAAGCCTCTAAGGAGGCTATAATCATCTCGCAGATTTCAATTCCCGGCGAACTGTTTGAGGTCTCTAAAATGAAGAGAGTTCCTAAGATACTTGATTGGATACTTGCGATATCCGACAAATAATACTCGGGATATTCCGGCAAATCTTCCTGAGCAGGCTGGTTAAACCAGCGGTTAAAAAAATCAGTGGGGGATCGGTCACCAATGGTCCGCCAATAGTCTTCTGGAAGATATTTTTCTCCTCCAAGGAGATAAAGTAGCGCCAGGCCGCTAAAATCCAAAGACGAACGGGTAAATATTTCAGGGGCTTTCTCCAACTGCGACAAATCGGATGGGCGTGTTTTGAGTAACAGACAACCAAGAATAGGGGAAAAATTACCCAGAGATTCCATATATATAGCCTCACGTTCTGCTCGGGTAACGGCCAATTGTTGTGACAAAATCAGCTCTCCTTCATGCCACTCAAGGATATAACCAACTCTGCCTAATCTGAGTTCAAGCATTTTTAATCGATTGCAACATTTAACCTGCATTTCGTTAATTTCCTGAATCTGTCTTAAATCGCTGATTGAGTAAGAAACAGCATGTATAAGGGACCCCCTAGCCGCCCACAACAATCCAATCGCCTCATAGGCGTAAGCAATGAAGTACAATGCATGAACAAAATCTTCTTTACTTTCTTTTTTATAGAGGTTGACTAGTGACTTTCCAATGTATTCTATCGCTTTGTAATAACGTTTAGATTCTAAGTGTTGAAGCCCGTATTTAAGCAACAATTTCGCCGCCGGAATTTCTCCTTTTCGTTTGGCATCAATTTCTGCTACCAAATTCATTAGATTCTCGTATTCAGGAATTTCGCCAAAGACATCACCGTTTTCCTGAATAACTCCAATACTTTCCTCATAAGAAAACCCTATTAATCGTTCGGAGTCTTTTAAGATGGTTCCAATTTCCCTGAAGTTGTCATTTAAATCCTTTTTTTCGGAAGATTTACTGAATAGATTATTTAGTGCTAAAAGCATTTTTGCCTGATGGGCGGCAGAAGGCCTGGTTTCGTCATTTACAATTTCCATAAGGCATTCTCTTAATGCGTCAAATTTTTTTGCAATAGTAGTCTCGGAAGGTTTGCTCGCGTCAGGCATTGTTTTAAGTAAGGTAATTAGGTAGTATTGCCGTTCCAGAGTATAAATACTGGAAGAGCTTTCAGCAATGGCTTGCAGATCGTCAACTAGTCTAATAAAGACCTCAAAATCTTCATACCAAAAAAAACTGGTCCACGCCTTTTGATATTTAATAGTATACAAATGTTCTTGAAGGCTCAATTGTTCGGCCAGTCTTTGCGCACGATCAAACAAGCCATCTACTTCGTATTTGGATTTTCCCATACCACGAGCCAAAAGTGCTGCATCCAATGCCTTATCCGCCACCTTAATCGTCATAATGGCATCGCTTAATGCCTCTTCAATTTCCCTATTCAGTTTTTCAAACAGTTTAAAGCGCTCAGCGTCAATGGGACCAACGAGAACTTCGTCGTCCAGCCCTTCTCCCAAATCTAATTCTTCAATTGCTAGCTTTTGGCGATTGTTTTGAAAAACCCTATCCAAGATCCAAGTACGATCTAGTATAGTAACAGGAGCGGAGATATCTTTAGTAAGACCATCTTCGATTTCCGCTCTCTTTTTGTCTTTTGCAAATTGGTTGGTGATGAAAAATATCCTTTTATAGTCCCTGCCAGTATCTGCAATGCCTTTTACATCCTTTTTTACTTTATTAATCCAGTCTTTGTTCGCACTTATGGCAAATGCCCATCGTTCACCTTTCTCGTTTGCAATTCCTTCCCAGAAATTCAACCTAGTAATTTCTGAAACGGGGTAAGTTTCTGTATCCGCTTTGCTGTCACCGCCTCCGGAAGGTCCGGTTTGAGGACGAAGATTTGGAGCAAGTTCGAGTTGCGCCAATTTAAAACAGAAATTCTGGAATTCCAGTTCCTGGCTATTGCTTGTGATAACTTCCAGTTTGTATTCAAGAAGACTTCTGTTAAGACTGCCTTTCTTAGTAATTATGGTATCCGAAAACCGTTCTGGTCTTCGCGTTCTCATAAACTCTTTCGGTGACTGGTTCATAGCCTAAATTTACCCAGCCAATTTAGGCTTTTTGTACCATTCGTTATCTCCAGGCGCTGCCCCCTCATTAGGCTTCACCGTGGGGGCAATCCCCCGCCGGTTACCTGACATAAGTGGTAGTTAGAACCGATATTACCCAGCCCTGACAGGGTGTCTGCGACTGGAATCCGGCACACACCCGGCACACATAAAATATTTTCTGTTGACTATCAATTAGTTAGGATTCCTGTTCTGGGCACTTAGGTTTCAAACAGTTACAAAGGTCGCAATCACTGCGGCCTTTTTACTTTTCAAAATTTGCCAGCAATTTGCCAGTGAAACGGGAATAGGTAATCCCTATTCACTTTTTTGAGAGCAAAATGGATGATTTAAAGAGCTTTTGTTTACCAAAGTTAACGCAATTAGATCTGAATTCTCTAACGCCTAAGCAACTCAAAAAAATATAGAATTAGGGCGCGCTTAGATCTCAATCTTCGGCGATAACAAAAGCTGTTCAACTATTAGTTGTATGGGTAATACTGATATGCCATGCCATGACAACACCGAATTCTCGAGATGGACAAATAAACGGGCAATGAAGTAACCTACACAAAAAAGGAATCCCGGCGATAGTTGCACTGCAAGTAGGATCAATTGACGGTAACAACAACTTTTCCTTTCGGCAGATGGATGAGATAGAAGGACACAAATAAGTCAAATTCCAGCTTAATAAAAACCTGTTATTCGATATGCTGACAGGGATATATTTGCCCAAATCGGAATTTCTCTCATTCAAAAAACATGTCATGTGTAAATCTCATTTTTCATGGGATTTTCTTTAACTTTAAGCCCATTCCACCCCCGTATCAGTCGGTGATCACCATTGAAGCCATTTCTCTTATGCCAATGCCTTCCAGTTCTGAAGAAAAAGCAGTCGCCAGCTGCGACCCGAGCCGCGATTTTTTGGTAGTTGGCATTGGCGCATCAGCCGGAGGGATTCAAGCACTGCAACGTTTTTTTGAACAGGTGCCCGAATCGTCAGGCTTAGCTTATGTCGTTATTCTGCACCTTTCTCCCGACCATGATAGTCAGTTGGCCGAAATACTCCAGACAAGCACTGAGATCCCGGTTACACAAGTGAAAGAAAAAGGTCGTTTACAACCCGACCATGTATATGTTGTACCTCCTGATCGTCATTTGACGATGGAAGACGGCCACCTGGTCGTAACAAAAAATGTGTTATTGGAAGAACGCCGGGCACCTATTGACATCTTTTTTCGCACCCTCGCGGAATCGCACGGCGAGCGGGCTATTTGCGTGGTCCTGTCCGGAACCGGCGCCAATGGTTCTATGGGCCTGCGGAGAATAAAAGAATGCGGTGGAGCGGCATTCGTACAGGATCCCGAAGAAGCAGAGTTCGATGAAATGCCCCGTAACTCTATTCAAACGGGCATGGTGGACGAGGTGCTCCCGGTGGGCCTGATCCCCGGAAAGATCATAAACTATAAAAGTAACCTGGGTACAGTGAATATCCCGGTGGAAAGCGAGCACCGGACAGACCACCAGCAAAAAGCCCTCCAGGAAGTACTAACACAGCTGAGGATAAGGACCGGGCACGACTTTACGAATTATAAACGTCCGACACTGCTCCGACGCATAGAGCGTCGTATCTATATTAGGAATTTGCCCGATCTCCCGGCTTATGCAGCTTTCCTGCAAACTAACCCCGAAGAGATCACAGCACTCCTAAAGGATCTCCTTATCTCCGTCACCAGTTTTTTCCGCGATCCCAAGGCCTTTGAAGTAGTAAAAGAGGAGGTTTTGCCCGCTATTTTCCAAGGTAAGACGGCTGACAACCAGGTCAGGATCTGGGTGGCCGGCTGCGCCACTGGCGAAGAAGCCTATTCCATGGCCATGCTATGCGCTGAGTGGACCATGAAAATGGTAGATGCTCCCACGGTTCAGATCTTTGCTACGGACATTGACGAGGCTGCCATAACCCGGGCTCGCGACGCGTTTTACACGATCAATGATTCCGCTGATGTATCTTCCGAACGACTGAATAATTTTTTTATAAAAGATGGGACAGGCTACCGAATCCGACGGGAAATAAGGGAGATGGTCATGTTCGCTAACCACAATTTAATCAAAGATCCCCCCTTCTCCCGACTCGATATGGTCTGCTGCCGGAATGTGCTAATTTATCTCAATCACACGGCACAAACGAGGGTAATGGAAACCTTTCATTTTGCACTAAATTCCAATGGCTTTCTTTTCCTGGGTACATCCGAATCGACGGACGGCGGCAGTGACCTCTACATGAGCTTCAACCGCGAACAGCATATCTATCGCTGCCGTCAGGTGGCTTTCAAAACCTCCTATCCGGTACCGGAATCGATCCCCTACCTGAAAATTGAGCCGACCCGCCAATCTCCTCATCCCGTTCAACAGGAAATCCGTATGCCGGAAAGGATAGATTTAGGCGACCTTCATCACCGATTGCTGGAACAATACGCACCACCCTCCATCGTAATCAATGAGGAGTTCGACATCCTCCACCTTTCAGAAAGGGCTGGCAGGTATCTCCAGATCGCGGGTGGGGAAATTTCCCAAAACCTGATCAAGCTGATTAAACAGGAACTTCGGCCTGAACTCCAGGCTGCGCTTTACCAGGTAATTCAATTGCAGGCGCCTGTAGAGACCAGGGCCCTAAACGTAACCGTAGATGACCGGCAGTAAACGATCAAAATTATCCTCAAACCCGTTTTCCAGGAGGGCGCTGCCAAAGGATTCATTCTTGTATTGTTTGAAAAGCCCGCTGATGGGGACAATTTGGGTAGTTTGGTCCATACTTCGGATGAGCCGGTTACCCGGCATTTGGAAGACGAGCTCTCCCGTTTAAATATCCGGCTCCGCACTTCCAACGAGCAGCATGGGCGACATGCCGAACAGCTGAATGCCTCCAATGAGGAGCTGCAGGCAATGAATGAAGAGCTAAGATCGGCTGCCGAAGAGTTGGAAACAAGTAAAGAAGAGTTGCAATCGATCAACGAGGAATTGCGAACGGTCAACCAGGAGCTGAAGATAAAGATCGAAGAAATAGGCTTGTCCAATAACAATCTTCAAAACCTGATCAACAGCGCCGAGGTAGGCACGATCTTTCTCGATCGCAGCCTGCGGATCTCCCTGTTCACTCCTACCGCCCGCGACATCTTCAATCTTATCCCCGCCGATAATGGACGCCCCCTGTCGGATATTACCAACCGTCTTGAATATAAGCACCTGCTGGAAGATGCCGGGGAGGTCCTCCAAAAGCTGCATATCATTCAGCGGGAAGTGACAACCACGGATGGACGTATTTTTATGATGCGCGTGCTGCCCTATCGCACGATAGAAGATAAGATCAATGGCGTAGTGTTGACTTTTTTTGACATCACGGAACGCAAACGGATAGAAGAGACGAAACTATTTCTTGCTTCCATTGTGGAATCTTCCGAGGACTCCATCGTCACGGTAAATTTCGATGGTATTATCACCAGCTGGAATACGGCGGCTGAAAAGCTATATGGCTGCACGGCGGCGGATGCCATTGGCATGCCCATTACAACCGTTAAGATCTCCGACGAACTAAAAGCGATCGTGAGCAACATCGATAAAATAAAACAAAGTCAAAGAGTTGAGGTTTTTGACACTACACTGGTGACGAGCGACGGACGTCGCATGAATTTGGAGATTGTACTTTCGCCCATCAGGGATAAGGAGGACAATGTCGTCGGCGTATCAACTATTGCCCGGGACGTCACTGAGCGGAGACTCGCAGAAGAGCAACTTTTCAATACCCGTCAAAGTCTCGATATCGCCCTGGAAGCAGCGGGTATGAGTACCTGGAGCTTCGATTTCGCCACGGAAAGAATAACCACCGATACGCGCTATTACCGGCTTTTCGGTTATAATAAGCCGGTTGAACACTGGAGCACAGAAACACTACTCCAGCATATTCTTCCTGCTGACAGGGAAAAATATGACGTCGTTTTTACCAACGCCCCGGAAAGTGGTCTTCTGGACCTTCAGTTCAGGGTGCGGTGGCCCGATAGCACCATTCATTGGCTATACCAGGTGGGGCGCGTCTCCTTTGATCAATCAGGACAGCCCAGGTATTTGACAGGGGTAGCCCTGGACATCACCAACAGAAAACAAATCGAAGAAGCCATTCACATCTCGGAAGAACGTAACAGAATGGCCTTGCAAACCGCCGGAATGGCTGCATGGGATTGGAACATGGACGAAAACAAAGTTTCGTGGAATGACCAGCATTTCCTCGTACTGGGGCTTGGACTCGCCCTGGAGGACAGACCTCCGGGGTTTTTCCTGAAATTTATCCATCCGGAAGATATAGCCGGCGTCAGGGCAACGTTTGAAAAAGCCATGCGGGAAGGAGACATTTTTCACACCGAATTTCGGATCATTCGTGCCGATAACGCGGAGGTCCGGTGGGTAGACGGTTACGGACGTGTCATCATACAGGAAACTACCGGTGCAAGGCATATGATAGGAGTATTGTATGACATCACACGCCGCAAGATGCTGGAACAACAAAAAGATGAGTTTATAAGCATCGCAAGCCACGAGCTGCAGACACCGGTCACCAGTATAAAGGCATATACGCAGATCCTGGCAAGGATGTTCGAGGAGGACAATGAATCCGAAAAAAGTCAACTGATAAAAAAACTTGACGGGCAGATAGCACGGTTGATCAACCTCATCCGCACCCTCCTGGACAATACGAAGGTATCCGAGGGCCAGATGCCGCTGCATCGGGCGCCATTCAATCTTAACGACCTGATCGGGGAAAGAATAGAAGAGCTCAAAGTGCTCTCAGCGAGCCACAGGATAATTTTTGATCCCAAAACGACCGTCCATTTGACCGCCGACCGGGAACGTATCGGCGAGGTACTGACCAATCTGATAACCAATGCAATTAAATATTCTCCACTCGGCGGGGATGTGTCGATAGACTGTACATTTGCGGACGCAGAAGTAAAGGTCAGCGTTATCGATCAAGGCATCGGCATACCTGAGGAGTTGCGCAAGAAAGTGTTCGGCAGGTTTTTCCGCGGTAGCGATTCAAATAATCTCGCCGCGCCCGGTCTCGGACTTGGTCTCTATATCGCCGCTGGTATCATCTATCGCCATCATGGGACCATTGGGGTAGACAGTCAGATTGGTAAAGGGTCTACGTTTTATTTTGTCATTCCGGATAGTCAATGACGCGGTGGGCCTTTTCGACCTTATCCTGCGATTTTTTTGAATATTTTGCCATAAAGAGAGTTTTATTTCACTTGATCAGTGATCAAACGCTGTGCCTCCTTCGGCCCTATATTTTCCAACACCTGTAAAGCGCCCAGCCTAGGGTGACGAAATTGTTTAACAAAATATGGTTAGTATATATTCGTATTACAAAGTAATTCATGCATTTAATTCGGCTATCAGCCTTAAATCGCCTAGGAAATGGTTCGAGAAATGTCCAGTCCGGTGCACCAACAAATCCTTGATAATCAACAGATTACAGGGCTTTAATTTTTTATATGCGCTTAGATTCACACGTTTCCTCGCACTGTCTACCGTTATTTTAGACACTCACTTGACGCTCGTAGTGCTGCAATTTTCTTCGTACATTTATGTGAGTGAAATCAGAGAAAGGCATGGCAACCATTATCAAATTACCTCGGCAAAAGAAAAGCAAATCAGCCTTACACAAGGAGATCAAGAAGCACGATACCCCAGGCCGCAATCCTGAAAAGGCTATTGACGGCATGTACGGCTTATGGGAAGGGCAGGATATATCCATTGAAAAAATTCGCGCAGCAAAACGGCGCAAAAAATGGTAATAGTCGATGCAGACGTAATGATCGAAGTATTACGTAAGAACCCCGCCGTTGCCTCCTACCTTAGAAATGATATCGGTGCTTTTAATATTGTGCTATCTGCTTTAACTATCGCAGAAATCCAACAAGGGGCAACCAATAAAGAAAACCTGCAGCAAATCAACCGCCTTCTAAAGCAATACATTGTTCTCCCAATAGATCACAATATCTCCAATATCTTTAGTTCCCTCGTACAGAAATATGTTCTCAGCCATAATACCGATATCGGAGATACCTTTGTTGCGGCTACTTCCTCGCATTATCAACTGCCGCTCCTGACTATGAATATTAAACATTACAAGCACATCCCCAACCTACAATTGATACGGCATAACTTGAAACCATTACAAGGAGAGGGCCGACCGGCTCATCGGATTTGCAATGATGTACATGATGGGATATGACATAAATCTCCCCGGGAACGGTTTTACTCACCATCAAAAAACTCTCGAACGAGATCCAGCTTTCCGCGACCTGAGAGCGGGATTTGCTGAAGATAGCCCAACATCGTAGTACAAATAGCCAATGTTCTGGTAAAGCGGCCATCGTTCAGCCAAAAAGATTAAATGGCACTCCGCCATATAAAGCGTACATTGCATAGTCATTTGAGTCCGCATTGGTAAGCTGGTCTCTGCTATTTGCCTTCTCATGGCCGGTGGCCGGTCCATATATTAATCACTCCCAAAAACAGAAAAATTTTCAATATGACCATCGAGCAAATCGAGCGTTTCATTGGCGCGGAACCGGAATCTTCTTCCAAGATCTTTCTTAAAGCAAGAACTGTCGAAGGCATATTCATCAAAGCGCCCGACTTTTTGGAATTGAAGAAAAAGAACTTCTGGCGTATCGTTTCTGTGTTTAAAATGCAGGAATATCAGGAATCGAAAGACATTAATTTGTCCCGGATCTTTAATGGCCAGGAATTCATTAAGCTTTCTGCCAAAGGCTAACCACATCGAAGTGTCAATAAAATCCTCATGAATATTAAAATATCCAATATCAGCTTGAATACAACCGACTCCGAATTAAGAAAATTGTTTTTTCAGTATGGCAATGTCGATTTTGCAAAGGTAAATCGAAATTCACTGAATGGACGGTCCTTAAAGAGCGGAGAGGTTTGCATGCCAGTGGCAGCCCAGGCCAGGCAGGCCATAGTTTCTCTGGATCAGACGATCCTCGACGGAAAGATCATTTCCGTCAGCGAGCTTCCTACAGAATTTTACTGAAGCAATCGCGGAGTGTGGGGCGTATAGGCCGTAAAAGGCTTCTACGATCGCTTCGTCTACGTGATTTGCTTTGTCTATCTTTAACAATATAATTTCAAATGATTAAAAAAATTACGGGTATCGAACTTTTGAAAAGCAACTTTGAACAGGTCGAAGAAAAGTTCAGTGATTTTTTCCAAAAAAGTGAGGCGCGCTGGCCCTCTGAACAACACGACTACCTTAGAAATCATTACCAGAGCCTTTCCAAATTTGTCCTGGAAACACTTTCCTGGGACCAGCTTAAAGTGAATGGACTACCGGATGAGATCCTGCAGGAAACGCATGCCGCTTTCGATGCATTCAAACGGAACGAGGAGTACAAAATAAGCTAGCGACAACCGGAATTTAAAAGCCCCCGGAATTTCATTTCAGGGGGCTGGTATTGTGTCGTTAGCGACGCCAGCGCCTACCAACGGTTGCCGCGATCGCGCTGGAACGAGCCGTTATCCGATTTTGGCTTTGCTTTCGAGATGGCTATCGTCCTTCCGTCTGCCTGCGTTCCATCGAGCTCTTTCATTGCTTTTTCGGCTGCCTCATCGGCCATTTCCACGAATGCAAATCCCCGCGACCTTCCGGTCTCTCTATCCGTAATCACTTTCGCAGAGGTCACTTCGCCATATTTGCCAAACATAGACTTTAAATCTCCCTCTGTCACCCCGAAACCCAAGTTTGATACATACATATTCATAAAAACAAATTTAACTGATTAAACATCGTTACCACATCGGCCATGCTCATACAGCACGAATTAAGGATCAAAGAAATATCTGAGGAAGGCAAAAAGTAATAACGACTAAAGTGCGGAGCAGGATAATTGCCGTTACTGGATGCGAGGCTCAAAACAATACAGTGAAGATAGCCCTTTATTTCCGCAATAGTCGATAATTCTTTAAAACCCCTATTTTATCCAAGGCAGCCAAATATTGGGTAAATATCCTTTTTGGGATTAACTTACGTAAATCGTTCCATGGCAGCTGCGCTACTCCAGCTTCTTCGCGTCAGCCAAAAGAATGCTATTGATGCCCTCTGTCATCTGCCGTCTGGCCTGGCTAAAGCATTCTTCCGCTTCTTTTTTCGGCGTGCCTTTTATGGCTTGTCTGATGGCTGTCTCGATCTCAGGCAACGCGGACCGGACAGAAGAGCTAATGCTGGAATAGCTATGACCCAGGACCTGCAGGATATGTTTATAGTTCTCGTATGACGACATCATTTTGCGGGCGCCACTCTGCGAATATTGCAGCGGGAGGTTTTCGCGTATCGCCGTAAGCTGAACTTTTACTTCGCTGCTGGTCATTGGCCGTTTTGTTCAAAGTTATGAACAATCAGCCCATTACATCTCATATTTAGGTACTTTATAATACCTGTATGCATTCCAGGCAATCGGAATCCCAAACAATATCCCGAAACATACCCAATTGATATAGGCCCTCGGAAGGCTGAACGACCATCTGGGCATGAATATAGGTAGTATCACCTGCTCAAATACCACATTGACGAATATCCCATATAGTATGCCGATAAGGTACTTATTAAAACGCAGGAATCTAACCCTGGGAAAGACCCAAAAGAAGAAAAGGGTGAACGAAAAGGCGATAAAATAATGAAAGAATAAGCCTAAGAAAGCTATCCATTCGTTACCTGGAAAGGCATTGTTCCGCCCCACGGCCACGGATGCGATCCCTTTCAACATATGGTCAGCAAATTTTCCGGAAGATATCCACTGGTTGGTAAAGGCATAAAGCAGATCAGTCGTTCCAACGAAAAGCCCCGTCAGGAGCACAGCCTTAAAAAATCTGTTCATAGTGTTTTATATTTACCAGCAAAACTATCCGGCCTCCATTGGAACTCACCTTCAAAAGCCGTCCAAAACAGGTTCAAAAATGCCGTCATATTCAACTAATGAACACGAGCTGGTCAAAATATGTCTGTCCGAGTTGTGTACCCGGGCCGGTTTTCGTGGCCCCGGAGACCTCATACAAAGAGATATGATCGCATTGTGCGATACTATCGAATCCGCCTCCGGCGTAATGATCAGTCTGTCAACGATCAAGCGCCTGCTCAACGGACAGTTTGCCCGCATTCCCCAGGTAGCCACGCTGAATGCCATTGCCTTGGCGGCGGGTTATAAGGATTGGAGGGATTTTATGCAGGCAAAGGCGGTTTTAGGGCGTGCGCAGGCGGACGAGCCTG
>Ga0105240_10000519_pt1 | contig 70908 bp, 55 predicted proteins | sample KBSC54metaG_FD_80426 | JGI IMG/M metagenome (GOLD analysis project Ga0105240, IMG submission 80426) | Corn rhizosphere microbial communities from Kellogg Biological Station, Michigan, USA - KBS C5-4 metaG | ecosystem: Host-associated > Plants > Roots > Rhizosphere > Soil | place: Michigan, USA...
ACTCCGCAAGCTCCAAACCGAACGCGCCGTCCGTCTCGAACTCAACAACGGCCACCTCCCCGGCCTGGTCGATTCGAAACAACTCATCCAAACCGTCCGCGATTACGACAACCACGAAGCGAAACAAGCCAAAGCCGCCGCGAAAATCCTCGATGACCTGATCAAAGCCGAGGAACCCTTAGACACGAAAGACACGAAAGACACGAAAACCCCGTTCAACAGTTCGTTTTGTAATCCCGCCCCGACCAACCCCGGCCTTACACCCCGCAACGCCGCCTGCCCCTGCGGATCGGGTGAAAAATACAAACGCTGCTGCGGAAAGGGCGCCCCGCCCGTTCTCGGCAGAGCCGCCTAACCCAGATTCGGTGTCGATTTCGAAACCCTCGGCAAATCTCAAACCACAACTGTCTCCGAACCCGACCAACCGCACCCTCAGCGATATGATGTTGACGTCCATGAAGCCACTTGCCCTCCTCATCCTGCCCCTTGCACTCCTTGCCCAGGCCCCACAAAACAAGCCTCTCCCCGCGCCCGGAATTCCCGTGCCCGAAGCCGATGCCCGCCAATTAAAATCCGGCCTCGATCGCCTGAACGCTAAACTCGAACTCGTCAAAAACAACCCCCATTACGCCGACGCCCTCATCTTCCACAAAGCCGTTCGCTTCGCCCTTGAAGGCAACGAATTTTTCCGCCCCGAACAGATCTTCCGAGCCAAAGAACTCCTCCGCATCGGCTCCGAACGTGCCGACTCCCTCGCCCGCGGCGACGCCCCATGGACCCGCGCCACCGGCCTCGTCGTCCGCGCCTACATTTCGAAAATCGATGGCAGCGTGCAACCGTACGGCCTCGTCGTGCCGCCCACTTTTGCTCCCGAAAAACCCCACAGCTGGCGCGTCGACGCCTGGTTCCACGGCCGCGGCGAGACCCTCAACGAGATCGACTTCCTCTATGACCGTATGCAAAATCCCGGCGAGTTCCAGCCCGTCGACACTATCGTCCTGCACCTCTACGGTCGTTACTGCAACGCCAGCAAATTCGCCGGCGAGGTCGATTTCTTCGAAGCGCTTGACGACGTGAAGAAGCACTACAACGTGGATGAGAATCGAATCCTTGTCCGCGGCTTCAGCATGGGCGGCGCGTCTGTCTGGCACATCGCCGCTCATCACGCCTCCGATTTCGCCGCCGCCGCGCCCGGAGCCGGCTTCGCCGAAACTCTCGAATACCAGAAGAACTCCAAATACGTGCCCACATGGTGGGAACAGAAGCTCTACCACCTCACCAACGCGACCGATTACGCCGCCAACTTCGCCGAACTCCCCATCGTTGCCTACAACGGCGATCAGGACCCGCAGCGCCAGGCCGCCGACATCATGGCCCGCAATATGGAAGCCGAGGGCCTTACCCTTTCACGCGTCTGGGGTCTCAACATCGGGCACGCCTACACTCCCGCGGCCAAAGCGCAGCTCACGCAAATGATCGACGCCATCGCGAACAGGGGCCGGAATCAATGGCCCCGCCAAATTCGCTTCACCACGTGGACCCTTCAGTACAACCGGATGCGTTGGGTCGTCGTGGATGGCCTCGAGAAGCATTGGGACCGCGCCCGCGTCGATGCCGATCTCGAAGGCGATCGCACAGTGAACGCAAAAACAACGAACGTATCTGCCCTGAGTTTCGAAATGGGTGTCGCTGCGAACCTGCTGAACCCCGCTGCCAAAGTAACGGTTGATCTCGACGGCCAGAAGCTCACCGTGCCCGGCGCCCTCAGCGATGGCTCATGGACCGCGCACTTCAAGAAAACCAATAGCAAATGGGCGCTCGCCGATGACGATTCAAAAGAACTTCGCAAGCGCCCCGGCCTGCAAGGTCCCATCGACCACGCCTTCATGGATAGCTTCATCATGGTTCGCCCCACCGGCGCGCCTATCAACGAAAAGGTTGCTCAATGGGCGAAATCCGAACAGGAGCGCGCCGCAAAACAATGGCGCGGCATCTTCCGCGGCGAAGCTCCAGTCAAAGACGACACCGCTGTAACCGATGCCGACATCGCCAACAGCAACCTCGTCCTCTGGGGCGATCCTCATTCCAACAAAGTGCTCGCGCGCATCGCCGATAAGCTTCCAATTCAGTGGACCGCCGGCGCCGTCGTACTCGGCTCCCGCCGCTTCCCTGCCGCAACCGCCGCCCCGATTATGATTTACCCGAACCCGCTCAACCCGAAGAAGTACGTGGTGATCAACAGCGGCTTCACCTTCCGCGAATCCGCCAACGGAAGCAACTCCTGGCAGGTAGCCGAATTACCGGACTACGCCGTAGTAGATCTGACCCAATCGCCCGACAGCCGCTGGCCCGGCAAAATCGCCGCCGCCGGCTTCTTCGGCGAGAAATGGGAACTCCGCCCGGACGACGGAAAATAGGCCTTTGATTTTATCTGCGCAGATCGGCGTCCATCCGCGGCTAAACGGGCTTCGGCTGAATCCGGGCATTAGTCCGAAAAGTCAAAACAATCATCACCAGAATCACCGCCGCCATCCCCGACGAACTCAACCAGAACGAGTGCCAGTCCCGCACCACCTTGCCCGCTTCCGTGTGCGTAAAATAATCAACCGCGGAACCCGAAAGCAGCGAACCGACCAGCATCCCCACCCCGTACGTGAGGAACACAATGAACCCCTGCGCCGCATTGCGCAGATGCGGCGGAGCTTCCTGATCCGTATATAACTGCCCCGTCATAAAGAAGAAATCGTAAGATGCCCCATGCAGCAGGATCGCGATATAGAACATCCACATACCGCTTCCCGGATTGCCGTACGCCAGCAAAAGATACCGCACTACCCAGCAAACCAAACCCAGAATAATGATCCGCCTGACACTGAAATATCGGAAAATTACCGGCATCAGCAGCATCATCACCACCTCCGACATCTGCCCCAGCGACATCTTGCCCGCCGCGTTCACCACGCCCACTTCATTGAGGTACGCGTTCGTGAATGAGAAGTAAAACGTCAGCGGAATGCACGCCAGCACAGACGCAATTGCGAAGAAGAAGAACGCCTTCTGCTTCATCATCACCAGCGCGTCCAGCCCCAGCGCTGTGCGGGCGTTGAACTTCGTCCCTTTGCCCTTCGGCGGAGTATGCGGCAGCAGCCCCAGGCTAATCGCCACCATCACCAGCGACGCGGCAAGCGTCACCCAGAACTGACCCGTGGTGCCTTCCCACTTCATAAACCCGACCGCCAGCGTGATGAAGATCCAGCCCAGCGTGCCCATCAGCCGGATAGGCGGAAACTCGCGCCCGGGGTCCTTCATCAGCTGAAATGCCATCGTGTTCGTCAGCGCGACATTCGGAAAGTAGCACAGACAGAACAGGATCATGATGCCGTAAACTTCGGGGAAGGTCGTGGCCCGCGTCATCAGGTACATCAGTACCGCGCACAGCGTGTACAGCACCGCCATCACCTTCTCGGTGGCGAAGTACCGGTCGGCGATCAGGCCAATGAAGAAGGGCGAAATGATAGACGCGATGGATGCCGTGCCGAACACCGCGCCAGCCTGCGTGCCCGTGAAGTGCAGCGCGGTCGTCAGGTAGTTCGTGATCGTGACATACCACGCGCCCCACACAACATAGTTCACAAACATCATTACGCCCAGGCGCAACTTGACGTGAGAAGGGGGAGACGAGACCATTGTTGTGGAGTATAACAGCGTTGATCGAAATCGCTAAACAGTGGGTGCTTGACACCTATAAACACAACAGCCTGCACCTCATCAACTCGCTCGAATGGCTTGATCGCCTGGCCCCCGATGCACCCGAACCGGTGCGCCTGGCCACCGTCACTCACGACATGGAGCGAGCCTTCCCAGGCCCCGATATGCCGGTTTGGAATGGCGATGAAGACTACGAGTACTACGTCGCGCACTCAAAGCGCAGCGCCCGAATTGTGGGCGCATGGCTCCGCGAACAAGGCGCTTCCGCAGACCTGATCTCATCGGTTGAAGCGCTGATCGAAGTCCACGAATTCGGCGGCTGGCCCGAAGCCGACCTCGTGCAGGCCGCCGACAGCCTCAGCTTTCTCGACGTCAACGTCGACCTGTTTCTAGACTATGTAACGACCGGCAAATTCACGCCCGAACAAGTCCAGGCGAAGTTCACCTACTCCCACACCCGAATCCGGATCGACTGGGTAAAGGAGCTAAGCGCCCCCATGCTCAGCCACGCCGACAAACGCCTGGCCGAGTTACTCGTCGGTGCTACCTTCGCTCCAGCACCAGCAAACCGTAAGTCATCTTCCCGCCCGGGATCTTTTTCGTGACCGTATTGGTCGCCAGATCCACAACCGAAATATCGCCCGACGGTCCGTTCGCCGTAAACAGAACCTTGCCATCGGGCGAGACTCCAATGCCCCACGGCCTCGGCCCCACTTCCAGCGAATTCACCACCTGATCCGTCTTCGTATCCACCACGAACGCTCTATGGCCGCGCCCCGTGCTGATATACAGTTTCGACGCGTCCGGTGAAAGCGCTAAGCCCATCGGCTTCACTTCGCCCGGCGTGCCAAGCCCGATCGTCTTCACCGCCTCGTTCATCACGGCATCGAATTTCACGATCCCGCCATCGTTCTCCGCGTTCACATAACCCGTCTTCCCGTCGGGCAGGAACACGATGTTTCGCGGGCGCCGGCCCACCTTGAATACCTTCAGCACCTTGCCTGCCGCCGGGTCGATCACCGCTATAGTCCCGTCTTCCTCGCAAGTCGAATAGACCAGCTTCCCGTCCGGAGTAACAGTAACGCCTTCCGGTTGCTCGCCCGTGTGAAACGTGTTGACCACCTTGCCCTGGGCGATATCCACCACACTAACGCCGGACACATCTTCGTTCGACACGTAGATCAGCTTGCCGTCTTTGCTGACATCGAAATTCTCGGGGTCGGACCCTGCCTGAATCACGCGCGCAACTTTGTTCTGCGCCACATCCACCACCGCAATCCCATCCGCACTCTTATCCGGCGGAGGCAGCGAATCCTCATCAACTCCAGGAGGCGCCGCGGGCGTGCCGCTCAGCGCGACGTAAATAAACTTGCCATCGGGGCTCGCATGGATCCCGCGCGGTCTCTTGCCAAGCGGAATCGTCGCCACCACGTCCAGCTTTTCCGAATCGATAACTGTCAGGTCGCCGGAAATTTCATTCGTGACGTAGACGCGATATCCGGCTGGCTTCGGCGGCGGCGCGGGCGCGCAACCGGTGAGAAACACCAGAAGACCAACGGGCAGAATCCATTTCAGTTTGTTCACTTAGCGCTCATTCTCCTTTGAATGTGAAGTCAACGGCTTCCGAGCCTGAAGGCTTGACCGTAACTTTTTGTTCCTGTGTTCCGTATTGCTCCTGCCAAACTTCAATCGTGTAATCGCCCGGCGGAACGTTCCTGATCTCGAACGTCCCATCCGCCCCGGTCACCGCGAAGTACGGATGCTCCACCGCCCCGATCCACGCCCGCATCCACGAATGAATATTGCACTTCACCTTGATCATCACCTCGCGCTCTTTGAAGCGGCGCTTCAGCGGCTCGGCGCCCGGGTCCTGGCTCTGGTTCCACGCCCGGTTCACTTGCGCCAGCGGATGAATGTTATGCGTCACCGGATCTGAATTGGTTACCTTCAGCGTCTGCCCCGTTTGAATCCCAATCACACGCGGCTTGAACCAGCAGCCGCTCTGATCGATGGTCACGGGTTCCGCTGGCGGCTCGAACGCCTTGCCTTCCAGCCCCTGCTTGATATACACAAAGACATTCGCCAGCGTGCCGTTCGGATTCACTACAACGGATTCGTCGAACGGTCCCGTCTTGTGCATCTTCGCGCATTGTGGGTCTTCGCTGACATCGATCTTCTTCTTCGCAGGCTTCTTGCCCGTGAATGAGATCTTGCCCTTCAACACTCCGGCCGTAGCCGGATCCACCTTGAAATACACAGGCGCCGCGGCAACGGGCTTCTCCGTCTTCTCCGCCTTCTCAGCCTTCGTAACGGGCGCTTGCGAACATCCCGCAAGCAGAGCGAGCGCGGCAAGCAGGCAATGGAATTTGTTCATGATCATTTACCAGGAGGTCCCACATTCGGCGGCATCTCCCCGGTGAGAGCTTCCAGGAATGCTACCAGATCGTCGCGTTCCTGTCCCGTGAGACGCAGTTCCTTGATGTCCTTATCGAGTTGCGGATTCGAGTTGCCGCCACCCACATAGAAATCCACCACGCGCCGCAGAGTCTTCAGGCTGCCGTCGTGCATGTAGGGTCCGGTGATCGCAACATTGCGCAGCGTCGGCGTGCGAAAGGCGCCCTTGTCAGACTCTTTCTTCGATTCGCCGTAGCGCCCCAAATCCGTCATTTCGCCTTCGGAATTCACGCCGACACCCAGGTTGTGATACTTGCCATCCGCGAATAGCGCATACGAGTTCTCCATCGTATGACACTTCACGCAATTCGTTTTCGCCGGATCTTTGAAAAGAGCAAGCCCGCGAATCGCCGCCGGTTTCATTGCCGTCTTATTGCCCCCGTACTGATACCGGTCGAAGGGAGAGTTCCCGCTGATCACCGTCCGTTCGAAACTCGCAATTGCCATCTCCACCTTGCCGATGGTGATGGCGCCAGGCCCGAACGCCTGCTGGAACAGCTTCGGATATTCCGGGTTAGCTCCCAGCTTGCCCACGCAGGCCTCATGGCTCTGATTCATCTCGATCGGGTTCGCAATCGGGCCGGCGGCTTGCAATTCAAGACTCGGCGCGCGCCCGTCCCAGAACTGAACCGGCTGATAGGCGGCATTCAGCACCGTCGGGGCATTGCGTTTCCCAAGCTGACCGGAAAAGCCCGTCGAAACCGGCATCGCATCGGTAAACCCATGCGTCGGGCTGTGACAAGTCGCACAAGCAATGCTGCCGTCAAGCGACAGCAGCGGGTCGTAATAGAGCTTGCGGCCCAGCGCGATCGTATCTGCGGTCGGCTTATTGTTCGGCGGAATCGGCACCGGCGGAAGCCCCAGCGGAGCCTGAATCTCAACCGGCGTACCAATCGGCTTCGCCGCGCCTTCGGCGATCTTAACGGGCTTATTCTGACTGCATGAAATGAGCGCCAGTGCGACCGCACCGGCCAGGGCAAACCGTAGATACATCTGGCCATATTTTACAAGGCGACAATCGTTTATCATTCTGTGCATGGGTAATTCGCTTACGACTGACCGCCGTGGATTTCTCAAAACCGTGGGCGCCACCAGCCTGATCGCGGCAACGGAATCCGAGGCCGCCGCCCGCCCGCTCACCGAAAAAGAGAAGCTGGACCGCATCGCTTCGAACACATGGCCGATTCGTCACCTTTTCAAAGGCTGGCCGAACGTGCGCCCCAACCGCAACGGCAGCACCTCGCCCGCGCTTGTCGATCGGCCTCTCGCCGACAAGATGAAGCAGAAATACGGCGAGATCACCATGCTCGATTTCCCGCAATTCACCAAAGATCGCTTCCCGGGCGTCACCCGCATGGACCTGTTTTCCGGCCTGTTCGGTGATGTGACGGATGCAAGCATGTACGTCGATCAAACCGGCATCTTCGACGGAAATCCACGAACCTCGCGGGAGTTCGACCCCGGCAGCGCTTCCGGCAAGAAATGGCTGGAGCGGATGGCCGCGAAGATGGCCTCAACCGGTACCCACTGCCAGCACATCTCCAATAATGCCCCGCTCGATCTCTGTGAGCTCGACCCCGCTCTCCGTCGCCGCGGAATTGAGGTCGCGAAGAAATGGATCGAAGGCGTGGCGGTGCTCGGCGCCAAATCGATGCGCGTGAACAGCGGCGGTCCGCGCGTTGCGCCGCCCGCCATTCCCGACCCCGCCAGCGGCTATCCGAAAAACGATCTGCTCGCGAAGTACCTGACCGCGTGCATCGAGTCATTCAAAGAAATGGCCGATTACGGTGGTAAATACGGCGTGCGCGTCACGCTCGAAAATCACTGGGGGCTCACCGCGAATCCCATCAACATCCGGATCGTGATCGACGAAGTGAACCACCCTTACTGCGAAGCCTCGCCGGACTTCTGCAATTGGGAACACGAGTACCTGATGTACAACGCCCTGCGCGATCTCGCGCCTTACGCACACACCAACGTTCACGCCAAATACTGGGACCGCTGGGGGGACAACAACGATATTCAGCGCTCCACGCGCATCATGCTGGCGGCCGGGTTCAGAGGCACCTTTGCCCTCGAATACGAAGCCGGCCCATGGGACGGCGTGGAGGGCGCCCAACACGTGTTCAAAGAAGTAATGGCGGCGCTCTCTACTCCGGTTTAGCGGCGTCGCCGGCTTTCACCCAATCTTCCGAAAGCTGCACATGCTTGATCGATTTCCCTTCGGGCGTGAAGTAGCTGTAGGTGATGTGGATGGTTCCGTCTTTCGCCTGGATAACCGACGGGTAATGATATTCATTCGGGACCTTGTGGGCAGGGTCTCCGTCGAGGTGCCGCCGCCATTTCCAGGTAGCGCCTTCGTCGTCTGAGACAGCCGCAACCAGCGAATACCGGCCCTGCTCCAGATCGTTATAGACCATGATCCATTCGCCGTTCCGCAGCGCAATCGCCTCCAAGCTGACGCCCGGATTCAGGATCTCGGTGTCTTTCGCCAGAGTCCACGAAACCCCGTCATCTTTCGAATAGCTGATTTGCGCACGCTTCGGGGGCGGCCCGTTGTCGCGCAGATACGCCACAAGCGAACCATCTTTCTTCCGCACCACAGAAGGCTGAATACCGCCGTAGCCGACTATCGGCTCGCTTGCGGTCCACGTATAACCGCCATCGTCGCTAATGCCCATGATGCCGAACGAGTAACCGTCCGAGTACATTGGCAACAGGATGCGGCCCGACGGAAGCTCTTGCGCATGAGTGCGCGTGAACCAGCCCATTCGCGAAAAATACATGTCGTCCGCGTGTTCGATCAGTTTCTTCGCTCGGTCGGAATCGTTGTTCCCAACCAGTTCACGCGCCTTCGCGCCGATGTTCTTCGGGATCAGAATGATGTTGTCCTGATGCTCCCATTTGGGCGGTCCGGATTCCTGCTGGTAATCGGTCGAGATCCGGTATTTCATCAACGCCGTCTCCCACTGATGCGCAACGATCACGGGCCAGAACAGAAACAGGCGCTGATGCGAATCGATGAACATCGTCGGATTCGTATCGGGAAATCCTGGCGTATCGGCGATGACGAATGGCGTGCCCCACTTGCCGGTCTTCTTGCTGAACCGGGCGGCGTTAATCACCACATCGTCCGCTGTACGCTCGCCGGAACCGTGGAACCAGCACACGAGAAAATCTCCGTTGGGGAGTTCGACGATCGAAGAGGAGTGATTATGCCACTTTTCCTGTGGAAAGATCAGTTCGCTCTTGTACAGGGGAGCGGCAGAGGCGGCGGCACAGGTGAGTACCAGTAAGAGAATGGCGCGCATTGGATTCCTCTATTTGACCGCAAACGCCAGGATGTTGCCGCCCGCCGCGATTGCCACATACTGAACGCCCGCCGCCGAGTAAGTGATGGGCGAGGCTTTCCATTGCTGGCCGGTATTGAAGTGCCACAAGGCAGACCCGTCTTTCGCGTTCACCGCTGCGAACGCTCCGCCCGTTTCGCCGTAGAACACGACACCTCCGGCGGTCGACAGCACGCCGGAATAATTCGTCTCCGGAGGGCCAACCTGCGAGACGTCCCAAACGATCTTGCCCGTCTCAATATCGATGGCGCGAAGATACTTCTCGGCGGGATCGGACGGATCGCGGTACGGCTCAAAGCCACCGGCTTTCGTCTGTTGATAAATGTTGCAGTCTTCCACGGCCATCACATAGAAGAGGCGCGTCGCGGGGTTGAATGCGGTGGAATACCAGTTAGTGGCGCCGCGAACGGCAGGGCACGTTTTGGTGCCCTTCTTCGAAGGCTGATTGCCCTCCAGCAATTGAGGCCTTCCATCGGCGCCGATGCCGCTCGCCCACGTCAACTTTTTGACGAACGGTTTCCCCAGCAGCAACTCGCCTGTAATTCGGTCGAGCACGTAGAAGAAGCCGTTGCGGTCGGCGTGAAGCAGCAGTTTGCGTCCACGGCCTTTGTATGGCGCGTCAACAAGCACGAACGGCTCCGTCGCATCCCAATCGTGCAGGTCATGCGGAGTGAACTGATAATGCCAGCGAAGCCTGCCTGTCTTCGCATCGAGCGCGAGTACACAGTTGGTGTAAAGGTTGTCGCCGCCGCGTTCGTCTCCATCAGTATCCGGATAAGGATTGCCGGCAGGCCAGTAGAGAATTCCGGTTTCGGCGTCGTAGGAACCGGTCGTCCACGTGGCCCCGCCACCGATTTCGATCGCATCTGTCTTGCCTGCTCTTATCCATGTTTCCGATGCAGGTTCGCCGCGCTTCGGGACTGTGTAGAAGCGCCAAACCAGTTTTCCGGTGGATGCCTGATACGCCGTGATGTAACCGCGTAATGGCGCATCGCCGCCGGCGATTCCGGTAATCACCAGATCGCCCACCACAAGCGGCGCACCGGTGGACCCCATTGCTCCCGGACCTTCCTTCACATCCACATCCCACATCAGCGCGCCGGTCAGGCGATGCAGGCAGATGAGATGGGCATCATCCGTTGCAAAGAAAACGCCATCGCCCAGCAGCGCCGCGCCACGGTTCGCGCCTTTAGCCGCATCGCCTGCGATCTTCGCGGCGGAGTTGCGCGGGCGTGAGTAGCACCAAATCTGGCGACCTGTTCGCGCATCCAAAGCGCAGACTTCATTCGGCGCCGTCACGTACATCACGCCATCGCTCACCAGCGGTGTAGTCTCCAGTCCCTGATATGCGTGGGACCAGGACCATTGCAACTGCAATCGGTTTACATTCGCGGTTGTGATCTGATTCTGCGCGCTGTGCCGGTTTCCACCGACGACTCCGTTATACGAAGGCCAATCCGACAGGGCGGGCGCCTTTCGCGGGATGCCGCCGGCAGCGACGTTAAGCGGGCCGACCGGCACACCGTTCAGGCCACTCAGCCAGGCGATCAGGTTCCGCTGTTCGTCGGCCGTTGCCTTCAGCGGCGGCATGAACGCGGTCTTTTCAGGAACGATTTGGGTGTATTCGGAATCGATAAGCGAATGCATCGCACCATCGGGAGTCTGAAGCTGCAAATCGTGTTTGCCCTGTGCGCGCGCGAAGCCGCGCAGAGAAGTTCCGTCGCGCAGGCGCACGTTCACCACAGCCCACGTATTTTCAGGACAGAACGCATAACCTGGACACAACGAAGATGTGTGCGCACCGATGCGGGACGACGGATCGGAGAGGGCCAGTTCGATGTCGCGCAATGTGAGTTCGCGCCCGATGTTCGACAGATCGGGACCGTTTGCCGCCCCGCGTCCACGCACCATGTGACAAGTAGCGCACTGTCCCTTACCGAAGAAAAACACCTCTCCGGACGCGGCATCGCCCGACGGTTTCACATCGTAGGCGGAAGCATTGAAGCCGCGCACATAGCGCGCAAGAGCGTTGAGTTCTTCTTCGGAAAGGGCGAAGGCGGGCATGCCGCCAGAAGTGCCATCGTGAATGATGGCGCGGATTTGGTCCTGCGATCGCCGTCGCAGCGAACGGCTGTTGACGAACGAAGGGCCACGATCCGTTCCGCTCGCTGCTTCGCCGTGGCATCCGGCGCAGAGTCTTGCAAATTGCGGGGGAGCCTGGGCAGATGCGACAAGGGAGACGAGCACAAGAAACAGAGGCACGCGCATGGTCCCTCTATTTGAACAGTGAATGAAGGTCCATCGCAAAACGTGGCCGGCAGCCAATCCTGCCGCCCGCAACCCTGCTTGCCTCACGATTTGCGGTGGACCCTTATTGCCACAAGAGAATATCCACGAGCGGCGATCTCCGGTCGGCTCGGGCACGAAGTCGCCAAAAGTTGACTACCGCTAACGATCAGATGCTTAGAACAGGACACGGCGCGTCGCGAATGATCGAGTATTCGTGTGTTCGCAACCTTCCCGCGAAGTTTGCGATGGAGCCGCGTCCGATGAGCACCAGGTCTGCCCGATACCGTTGGGCAGCGTCGGCAACCACTTTCGACACCGGTCCCGCATTCACGCAGAGCGGGAACTCCGTCCCTTCTTCTTCCTGCATTGCATTGATGGACGTCCGTGCCGACTCCTTTAGAAAATCCGTGAACTCGAGGTCCGCCGATTCGATTGAGCGCTCGGCAATTCCGCGTTCCGGCGCGGGTACAGCATGTACCAGGCGAACCTCCGCCGCGCAAGTCTCGCCGAGGTCGCGGGCGAATCGGATTAGTTCGGCAGCGTGCGACCCGGTATTGAGAGCACAGACGATGCTTCGCCAACTGGAGTGCTGCGAGTCGGGCTCTTCGAGCGTGTGCGCATCTGTCCAGACGGGGCAGGCGGCATCGTGCAATACCTTGCTTGTGACTGAGCCGAGCAGCGCGCTGCGGAAGCGGCCGCGCCCGTGAGTCGGAATCATGATCAGGTCGGCCTTATCCTCGTTGGCGCGATCGACAATGCGGATGCCGGCGTCTCCCTGTTCAACAACGATCTTCGGCTTCAGGTCTGAGAAGTGGACCTGGGCGAAATCCGCCATTATGTCTTCCGCGGCGCTCTTAAGATCTGGCAGCAAATTCTCCGGAATGTAGACGCCATCGCCATAAAGCGAAAGTGCGGGGTACTCAATGACATGGAGCAGCGTGAGTTTGGCCTGGAATTGCTCAACCGCCTGCCGAACGTGAGGAACGGCGCGGCGACAGCGATCGGAACGGTCAGCCGGGAACAGGATATTCGCGAATCTCATGGAACGGGTCCTCTGTGACGGCAGAATGCACGTGAGTTGCCGTACCTGAAGGATGAAATTCAAGGGACAATAGCAGTTCAGTGCGTGAAAGAGCGCAGAAGCCTGTGCAGGCCTGCGCAAATGCGCCCGTTTATACTCTCCAGGGAGGAGAGAGCGTGACCGATTGGAAATTTGCGGAGGCCGACCCTTCCGAGAAGCTGGCCAAATTACATCATTTTTCGGTGCGGGCGAAGGTGGAATCGGGCTGCCAGGAGATACGGATCACAGTTTGGGAGTATGCTTCGCAAACCGGCAACATGGCTTTCTTTGCGCAAACCGAGGAGGACGTAAATCAGCATTTAGTGCCGTTTCGCCCGTGTGGGTGGGGCAACACTTTGTTCGCCGCTCTTTCGGCATGCCTCCGGAATATACGCAAGTTCGAACCTGAAGCGCCGGTGGCCGGCTAGTCCGCGGGGGATGTCGCGCGAGCCGCGCGAAGCTTCGTTATGACAGATGCGTCGCCACGCCTCGCATCCGACCTGATGGCGCTGGGGCGCAGTCCAATGCCTCTGGTCAGCGACTCACGCCACTTCTGCGATTTGCCGGCTAGTCCAGCCTTGTGGCAGAACTCCGAAAACCCGCTCAGTAACGGTGCGGACAATGGTGCTAAAAACAGGTATGCGCTTTCGGTCCGTCGCTCTGTTTTTGCTTGCACCCGCCCTCTTCGCCCAGCCACCCCGGTCACCACAGCCGCTCAGCGCGCTGCCTTACACGCCAAGCCTCGATCTAAGTTCGATGGATAAATCGGTCCAGCCCTGTGAGAACTTCTACAAGTACGCTTGCGGCGGCTGGATTCGCAATAATCCGATCCCTGCCGATCAACCCCGTTGGGACACGTACGCGAAGCTGACCTATGAGAACCAGCTCTATCTTTGGGGGCTGTTGCTGGAAGCCTCAAATACCGACCACCCGCGTACCGCGGTACAGCAAAAGACAGGCGACCTGTTTTATGCGTGCATGAACGAACCAGCGCTCGAGAAAGTGGGCGATGCGCCGCTGAAGCCGTTGCTCGCCGGGATCGATGCAATGAAGAGTTTGCGCGATCTGCCCGGCGTGCTCGCGGCGCAGCATCTTTCCACCTCCAGCAACGCGCTGTTCAATTTCGGATCGAATCAGGACTACGCAAATTCGGAGGCGATCATCGCCTTTGCCGACGCCGGCGGTCTTGGTCTGCCGGATCGGGATTACTATTCGAAGACCGATGCGAAGTCGGTCGAGATCCGCGAAAAGTACGTAGCCCATGTCGCGCAGATGTTCGGGATGGCAGGCGAGGCTCCCGATGCGGCGCGAGCGGATGCCGGGACGGTGATGCGAATTGAAACCGCCCTCGCGGCTGCCACGCTCACCCGCGTGGAACAGCGCGAACCGCACAATCTGTTTCACAAAATGTCGCGGGCGGAACTGCGGAAAATCACGCCTTCATTTGCATGGGACGCGTATTTTGCAGGGCTTCGGGCGCCGGCCAGCCGCGAGATCAACGTGACCCAGCCCGCGTTTTATCGCGAACTGGAGAAGCAACTGAAATCGAATTCGCTCGGGAACCTGAAAACGTATCTTCGGTGGCACACGATCCATGCCGAGGTGCGCTATCTCTCTTCAACATTCGTGCAGGCCGACTTCGATTTCTACAGCAAGTACCTGCGCGGCGTTCCCTCCGCGCAGCCACGCTGGAAGCGGTGTGTTCAGCTTGTGGACCGCGGCATGGGGGAAGCACTTGGACAGGTTTTTGTGGAGAAGACTTTCACGCCCGAGACACGCGCCAGAACGCGGGAGATGACGAAACACATCGAACTCGCGATGCAGAACGAAATCGAAACGCTGCCGTGGATGAGTCCGGCGACCAAGGCCAAAGCTCTCGAAAAGCTGCACGGGATTGTGAACAAGATCGGGTACCCGGATAAGTGGCGCGACTACAGCGCGCTGAAAATCCGTCGCGATGACTTCTTCGCGGATGTCGCGGCCACGACGGCCTTTGAATCGCGCCGTGAACTGAACAAGATCGGCAAGCCGGTGGATCGAGCGGAATGGCAGATGTCGCCGCCTACCGTGAACGCCTATTACGATCCGCAGATGAACGACATCAACTTTCCGGCGGGAGTGCTGCAGCCGCCCCTGTTCGATCCGAAGATGGACGATGCTCCCAACTATGGGAACACCGCGGCAACTATCGGTCACGAACTAACGCACGGCTTTGACGACGAAGGACGGCAATTCGATGCCAAAGGAAATTTGAAGGATTGGTGGACCGCAACCGACGCGGCGGAATTTCAGAAGCGCGCCGATTGTGTTTCCGACGAGTATTCGGGCTTTACGGTCGTCGACAACATCAAGATCAACGGCAAGCTCACGATGGGCGAAGATGTGGCCGACCTTGGCGGGCAACTGCTGGCTTACATCGCCTGGAAAGCCGCCACGAAAGGTAAGGATCTGAAGCCCATTGACGGCCTCACGCCGGACCAGCGTTTCTTTGTCGGAATGTCGCAGTGGGCTTGTGGCAGCGAGCGCCCGGAGAACCTGCGGGCCGATGCAATTACCAATCCGCATTCGCCGAATGAGTATCGGATCAACGGAGTGGTTTCGAATATGCCCGAGTTCCGGCAGGCGTTCTCCTGCAAACCCGGTCAGCCGATGGTCCGCGAAAAAGCGTGTAAAGTCTGGTAGTGGGCACTATGTTCCGGAAGATTGCGTTTTTTATCGCTGTGACAATTTCGGCGCAATCGCCCGACGCAACCATTACGCCCCGGCCGAAGCCGGCGGTGCCCGGTCAGGCGCCGGAAGCCGCGCCGCCGAAAGCCACTATCAGGGTGGATACCAACCTTGTGCTGGTGCCGGTGAACGTCTCGGATCCTCTGAATCGCTTCGTTACCGGTCTGGAGCGCACGGATTTTCGGGTGTTTGAAGACGGCCTGGAGCAGAAGATTACATCGTTCGGGAACGAGGATGCGCCGCTTTCGGTCGGCATCGTTTTCGACACCAGCGGCAGTATGGGCGGCAAGCTCGCGATGTCACGATTGTCGGTCGTCGAATTCTTTAAGACCGCCAATCCCGAAGATGAAGGGTTCCTGGTGGAATTCAGCGACCGTCCGGAACTTGTGGTCCCGTTTACGCACGATCTTTCGGAGATACAGAACCGGCTGCTCTCGACTCGCTCAAAGGGATCCACCGCGCTGCTGGACGGCGTCACCCTGGCGTTGCAAACCATGAAGAAGGCGCATAACCCGCGCAAAGCCCTGATCGTGATCACCGATGGCGGCGACAACCACAGCCGGTATACATTCGGCGAGGTGCAGAATCGGGTTCGCGAGGCGGACGTGCAAATTTATGCGGTGGGAATCTTTGGTGGCGGCGCCGGCAGCCCTGAAGAGCTGGGCGGACCTCATTTGCTGAGCAGCCTTTCGGAGCCAACTGGCGGCCACCATTTCATTGCGAGCCTCAGTCAGTTGCCGGATATTGCTTCGAAAATCGGAGTTGAACTGCGCAACCAGTATTTGATCGGCTACACCCCGGCCAATCAGGCGCGCAATGGCAAGTACAGGGCGATCAAGGTTACGGTGGTTCAGCCGCGGGGGCTTCCGAAGCTCAGGGCGCACTGGCGCACCGGCTACTACTCGCCCACTCAATAGTTCAGGCGACCTTTGCGGGGTTCACCGCATCCAAGGAATTCGCTATGCCCCCCGTTCGCCCAGATGTCCGACCCGTTCGCGCGCCTGATCTCGCCGGTCGAAAGAAGCGCGGCGACAAGCTCACCATGATCGCGGTATATGACGCCACAATGGCGGGTCTCTTCGATGAAGCCGGCGTGGATATTTTGCTGGTGGGCGATTCGCTGGGCATGACGATTCTGGGCTACAACAGCACCGTGACGGTCACGCTGGAACACATGCTGCACCACACGCGCGCGGTGGCGCGCGGCACCAGGCGGGCACTGGTGGTAGCCGACATGCCGTTTCTCACTCACCGTATCAGCGATACGGAAACGAGTCGCAGTGCCGGTAGTTTATTGCAGGAAGGGGGCGCGGCGGCTGTAAAGCTGGAAGGCGGGCAATCGATTCTCAGTTCCGTGGCTCGTTTGGTTGACGCCGGAATTCCGGTTATGGGGCACCTGGGTCTCACTCCGCAATCGGTGCATCAGCTTGGCGGCTTCCGAACCCAGGCGAAGGATGCCGCGGCTGCGAGGCAATTGCTGGAAGATGCGCGGGGTCTGGAAGCTTCCGGTGCTTTCGCGATCGTACTGGAATGCATCCCGCCGGAACTGGCGGAGGAAGTCACGGGGGCGATTGGAATTCCGACGATTGGAATCGGCGCGGGTCCGCATTGCGATGGGCAGGTTCTGGTGAGTTACGACATGCTTGGGCTGTTTGAAAACCCGCCGCCATTCGCGAAGCAGTATGCAAAGCTGCGGGGAGAGATTACGCGCGCCGCGGGCGAGTTCGTGCGTGAAGTGAAGGCGGGCGAGTTTCCCAAGTGATGGAGGTTATTTCTTCGATTGAGGCACTCAACCGGCATCTGGCCGCCGCGAGGCTGAGCGGTCAAACGGTGGCGCTTGTGCCGACCATGGGCGCACTGCATGAGGGGCATCTGAAGCTCATTGAAGAAGCGCGGCGGCAGTCCGACGTTGTTGTGGTCAGCATTTTCGTGAATCCCACTCAGTTTAATCAGGCCGAGGATTTCGACCTTTATCCGCGCACGCCTGAGCGTGATTTAGACGCTTGTTCCGGCGCGGGCGTGGATGTGATTTTTGCGCCGGACGCGCGCGAAATGTATCCGACTGCTTCCGCGACGTGGGTAGAGGTGGGGCCTGTAAGTGAACACTTCTGTGGGCAGTTTCGGCCCGGGCATTTTCGCGGTGTGGCTACGGTTGTAATGAAGCTGTTGCAGATTGTGCGGCCGGATGTCGCGTATTTTGGCGAGAAGGACGCGCAGCAACTGGCGGTAATTCAACGGATGGTTCGCGATCTCAACGTACCGGTTAGAATCCGTCCGGTCCCGACGCTTCGTGAGCCCGATGGCCTGGCGATGAGTTCCCGCAATCGCCGCCTGCCGCCGGAGCATCGTGCTGTTGCGCCGCTGCTTTTCCGAGCACTTTCCATCGCGGCTGACGCGATCCGCGACGGTGTTCCGTCATCTGAGGGCGCGTTGCGGGAGGCGAGGTCAGTGCTTGCTTCGGAACCGAGGATCCGCGTTGAATATTTTGACATCGCAGACCCGGAGGAAATGCGGCCGGTGGCGACGATAAACGGTCCGGTAATTGTTTTGATTGCGGCCTGGCTGGGGGACGTCAGGCTGATTGACAACGTACGCGTTGAAAGAAGGCAAGCGTAGCCTGGGCGATACGGTCACTGGCCTGGCCATCGCCGTACGGGTTGTGCATCCGCGACATTGCCGCCCTGGCATCGGCATCGTCAAGCAGGCGGAACACTTCCCCGGCAATTCGGTGTTCATCGGTTCCGGCGAGGCGAACGGTGCCCGCTTCAACCGCCTCAGGCCGCTCGGTTTTCTCGCGCATTACAATCACTGGCTTTCCGAGCGATGGCCCTTCTTCCTGAATTCCGCCCGAATCTGTGAGCAGCAGCGCCGCCTTTGTCATGAGATCGACGAAGGGCACATAATCGAGGGGCTCAATCAAGTGGATTCCAGGCACGCCGGTGAGATGCTTGCGCACCGGCCCTGTGACGTTCGGGTTGCGGTGGACCGGATAGACGACGTCCACATCCCCGCGATCCGCAATCCTGCGCAAGGCCCCGCAGATGTTTTCGAAGCCTGGGCCAAAGCTCTCCCGCCTGTGCGCAGTCACGACCACGAGCTTCTTTTGAGGGTTGAGGAAATTCCAGTCACCGCCGCTCAGGTTGCCCGAAACAAGCCTGTCGCGAACCTGCAATACCGCGTCGATGCCGGTGTTGCCGGTTACATGAATGGAAGAGGGATCCACGCCTTCGCGGAGCAAATTTGCGCGCGAACCTTCTGTGGCGGCGAAATGGATTGAAGTAAGGCGGCCTGTAACCACCCGGTTCATTTCTTCAGGGAAGGGCTGGGCAAGATCGCCGGTACGCAGGCCGGCTTCGACATGACCCACAGGAACGCGCGCATAGAATGCGGCGAGCGCGCCGCAAAGAGTGCTGGTGGTGTCGCCCTGCACGAACGCGATATCCGGTTTTACCTCCGCAAAGACCGGCTCCAACGCAGCGAGCGTGCGCGATGTTGATGACGTTAGTGTCTGGTTTGGGGTCATCAGGTTCAGGTCGAAATCGGGAACGACCTGAAATGCTTCGAGCACCTGATCGAGCATCTGACGGTGCTGTCCGGTCACGACGACGTGAACGAGATACTTGCCCGTCAGGGCTTTCAAATGCCGCACGAGGGGGCAGAGTTTGATTGCCTCCGGGCGGGTGCCGAAGACGAAAAGTGTTTTTACCATGCGGTGCTGAGTGGGCGCAGCGCGAATCGCTGTTAGCGATGGCGGAAGGTGATGCGGCCTTTGGTCAGATCGTATGGAGAGAGTTCCAGCGTGACTTTGTCGCCCGCCAGCACGCGAATGCGGTTGCGGCGAAGTCTGCCTGCGAGGTGCGCGAGCACTACGCGCTCGTGCTCCAGCTGAACGCTGAACAAGCCGCTCGGAAATTTCTCAAGCACCGTCCCCGTTACTTCAATACTGTCTTCCTTACTCATTCCACCTCACTCTTCTGAAATTCCCGCATCCAAACCCCTTATGAAAAAGGGCTGCCGCAGTCTTTGCCGGGCAGCCCCATCTGAGTATAGCCTGGCTACCGGTAAATTATGCAAGGCAGAGCGCTGGCACGCAGCCTTAAGAGCTTAGAAATCATCAGTTTCCGAAACGGCAGAGAAATTGCTGTTAAGTCGGGCAGCAGGAGTTCCCATGACCAAAACCGCCATATCCACAGTTATTCTCGCAGCCGCGCTCCTCAACGGAGCCTGCGCCACAAAGAAGTATGTTGCAAAATCAATCGACCCTGTGAGCAGTAAACTTGATCAGGTTTCCACGAAAACTGACGAGCAGGGACGCAAACTGGATGCGACCGGACAATCTCTGGACCAGACAAAAGCAAATCTGGAAAAGGATGAAACGGAACTGAACGCGACCAAAGAGAGAGCCACCTCCGCTGACAACCGTGCTACCGAGGCGCTGAATCGCGCCGGCGACGCGGCCAACAAAGCCACTGACGCGGGTCAAAAGGCCGAACAGGCGGACCGCGACGTCAACAGTCTGAAAGGGGTGGTTGCCAATTTGGACGACTACAAGCCCGTTGGACAAGCCACTGTCAATTTCAAATTCAACAGCGATAAACTCGATTCCGATGCTAAACTTGCGCTCGATCAAATGGTAGCCGGCGAGTCGCAATACAAGCGGTTTTTCATCGCCGTGGAGGGCTTCACCGATCGCGTGGGCCCCGATAGTTACAACAGCGCGCTCAGCAGACGCCGCGCAGATGCTGTGATGGCATACCTGGTTGCGCAGCACAACATTCCTGTGTACCGCATCCACGTGGTGGGTCTTGGGAAATTGAAGCCGGTGGACGACGAAAAAACACGCGCCGCGCAGGCCAAGAATCGCCGCGTTGAAGTGACTTTGTTTAGCGCGGACCAGCCATCTTCGGCAGCCGTTCAAAGCAGGTAACCAAAATAACCTGTCATAGTTTCGGGGAAATCGCTTGCTGGGATCCAGAGAAGCGATTTCCCCGAAGCCGTTTTACAGGCGATGTGCGTAGCATCACAAATCAGGCGTTCATGGCATTACTACCACGGTAGTTCCTTGATAGGCTGATCCTGTTATGTCTGTTTCAAGGTTAGAAACGCAAAGATTTACACCCTTCCACATTTACTTCAGCCTGCTGTTTGTCTCGTTGTTCGCAGTCCCGGCATTTTCTCAAACTCAATCCTGCGCGGTAACGGCTAACGCGACACTGGTTCATCGGGAGGGCTTGGCAGAGCGGACCGGCGACTTGAATTTATCCTGCACTGGTGGTCAGGCAGGCAGTAATATTGCCGGATCGCTGTTCGTGTCGCTGAATACGAATATTACGAACCGGCTTGATTCGAACGGCATTCCGCAAGGCATCGTGGTTACCGTCAATTCCGGCGGGGGCGCGGTTGCAATCGGTTCCGTCCGAATGACCTCCGGATCGGCGATTTCCATTACAGCGCTGAATTACGCGGTACCCGCCGTTCCCGCGGCACCGGTAACTATCACGATCAGCGGTATTCGGGCCGCGATTGCAACGCTCTCGAACGCGTCCGGTCCCTCTGTGGTTTCGGCGACTGTTCAGGGAGTGGGAACCCAGTCGCTTTCGAATACGCCGGTAAACGTCGCGATTTCCGCTCCAGGCCTTCTTCAGTCTCTGATTGATAACGGGGTGCCTTGCCTCGGTTCGCCAATGCCTGCGTCGCTCGACCTTCCGAGCTTCGCGGCGATTTCAAACTCATCAACCGTGCGGGTTACGGAAGCTTCCGCAGCCGCATTTGCAAAGAAACAAACGGGAGATGACTCCGGGGTTCGAATTCTTGTCAGGCTTAGCGGTTACGGCTCCGGTGTGCGCGCATTTGTTCCCGACGCGATTGTGGGAAATGACGGAACCACGCCTACTTCGGCGGGCGCGTTTGGAGTGCCTGTTGGAGCGGGCGTGTACACGCCGGGCAGCGGCCAGCTTTTGCTGGTTCGCGTGAATGGCGCCGATGCAAACGGTGCGGGCGGCACTCTGGCGACGACGCAGCCCCTTATCGCAACCAGTTTGGCAGCGGTGTCGGAAGTGAGCGTCTCAAACGGCTCCGCGGTTGCGGTTTATGAAGTGGTTGACAGTAATGCGAGCGTGATTGAATCCGCGCAGATCCCGGTGTTTATTTCGGTTAACCAAACCAGCTGCCCGAGCAACCTAACCCCCTCGATAACGGCAAGCCTGGCTCCGGTTTCCACGGTTTCCGTTGCTACCGCGACCGACCCGATACCCCGTTTCCTGGCGACTCCTCCGGCATCGGATTGCGCGCAGCTGAACGATTGCGGCGCATCCTATTACCCGTCGCTTTCGGTGGATGCGACGCCGGTTACGCTGCTGGGAAGCTCTTCCGGCAATAAGCAAAGTGCCTTTGTGCGTGTCGGCAACACCGGTGCGGGAATGCTCTATTACACGACTTCGGTGAATTATCAATCTGGCGCGGGGTGGTTGTCTGTCAACCCTCCATCGGGCGTAAACAATGGCGTGTTGCAGGTGATTGCAGACCCTGCGAATTTACAGCCGGGCACGTACAAGGCATCTGTTGTGGTGAACGGAGGCTCATATGGAAGCGCGACGGTTCCAGTGACCTTCACGGTTGGGGCGGCGGGCGTTACCATCACGAACGTGGGTAACGCGGCCTCCTTCCAATATGGAACCGTGGCGCCTGGCTCCTACGCGGTGGTGTACGGATTGAACCTGGCGGGAAAGGACGTTTCGGTTACTTTCAATGGTCTGCCCGCGAGCATCGTCTACGACAGTTCGTCGCAGATCAACCTGATTGTGCCGGCGGCATTGGGAGGCCAGCAGGGCGCGGCGGTAATCGCGAGGGTGGATGGGTCGGCGGGCAACACGTTCACTGTGAAGCTGAACCCGAATATGCCAGGTATTTTTAACCCGGGTATTGTCAATTTTGCCGACGGAACGGTCAACAGCGCGGATCACCCGGCGAAGCGTGGCGATTTCGTGAGCGTGTATCTTACCGGATTGGCGGTGCCGGTTTCGAATCAGGTGACGGTTAATATCGATGGTCAGATGAACCTTGTGCCGTCGTTTGCGGGCGCGCAACCCACCTTGCCGGCTTTGGATCAGGTGAATATCACGGTGCCTTTATCGTTGCCCGCTACGCCCAATCCGGTTTCGCTGCGGGTGTGCGTTCCGGGAGATGCGGGCCAGCCGATTTGTTCGAATCAGGTGAATCTGTTCATTCGCTGATTCAGGTTGAAAGTAGCGGTTCTGTATGTTTCGTCGCCGCGGTAGAATGGAAGCCGATGGATTTGGAACTCAAAGCGTATCTCGACGGGATGAAGCGCGATCTGCTGGATACTCTGGGCGGGCAAATTAGTGGGCTGCGCGGGGAGTTCACTGAGCTGCGCGGGGAATTCAATGAGCTGCGCGGGGAGTTCAATGGGCTGCGCGGGGAGTTCAATGGGCTGCGCGGGGAGTTCGAAGCGAGCAAACTTGACCTGCACGGCCGCATTGACGAAACCCAGCGGGTAATGATCGGTTACATCGATGAAACGAAGCGCGAACTCCGCGAACACGCTGAGGCAGTGGAGACGCGCCTTCTGAACGCGTTCTGGAAATGGGCTCGCACGTCGGATATGCGGTACAGGCAAATCCATGGCGTGACAGCATCACTGGAAGTTCGCGTTCAGGAAGTTGAAGATCGTGTGTCCGAACTGGAGCGAAGGCCGGATAACAGTTCCGCGGCCTGATCGAATTCGTTTACAGCTTCGGTGCGTAATAGCCTTTGCGCGCCTTAACGCTCAGGTCTTTGCGTGTTTTCACTGAGACCTTTACCGGATGGTACAAGCCGTCAGCCTTCAGGGGTTCCGGTCGATAAAAAATGTTGTACTGGTGCCGCAGCTCGTTCGCAATATTCTCGAAATTCTGATCCAAATCTTCCACTTTGAACGGGAAGAATGCCTGTCCACCGGTCTCGTCGGTCAAATAGCGAAGCACCTTGTCGCCATCCTGATCGTCGCGCTTGGTGTTCGTTGAAATCGCGTAGATCACAACGTCGGCCTTTTGAGCCATCTCCAGCGCCTGGTCGCGCGACATGCGGCTCTCGGTATCGTCGCCGTCGCTAATGACGATCATGGCGCGGCGAAACTTGTCGCGCGGCTGGTCGAGCATCAACTTTTCTTTGGCCGCGAAATAAATCGCATCGTAGAGCGCGGTACCGCCGCCGGGGCGCATACCTTTAATCCCTTTTTCGAGGGCCTTCATGTCGTCGGTCAAATCACTTACGAGTTCGGCGGCGCTGTCGAAACTGACAAGCATCATGCGGTCCGCGCGCGGTCGCATGACGCTTTGCATGAACCGAACGGCGGCTTCCTGCTCGAATTTGAACTCTGTCCTGATGCTGTTGCTGGTATCGATTAGCACCGCGAGACGCAGGGGCAGATTGCTTTCCGCCGTGAACTCCTGAATCACCTGCGGCTTCTTGCTCTCCATCACCTGAAAGTCGTCTTTTCCCAAGTCCGTCACGAAGCGGCCTTTCTTGTCCGTGACGGTGAACAGGACGTTGACGCGCGTCACATCCAGCGTGATCTTCGTGGTGGGATCGTCCTGCGGATTCTGAGCGGGAACCTGTTCCGTCGAAAGAGAACTCTGCCCAGGCACGGCCTTTTTCTGGCCCTGTAAAACGAACCCGGTACATAGTAATGCAAGCAGCGCGGAACACACTCCGGCTACCCGCGGACGAAACGGAAATCTCATGGTGAGCTTCATTCTATCGGTAATTCTCCCTTCCATTGTTCCAGATCCGGCGGCAGGGGCGCTTCCACCAGAATTTTCCCGCCAGTGGAGGGGCTGCGGAAACCGAGGCGGTGCGCGTGCAGGAAATACCGGTTCCAGGCGGATTTCGCTGCTCCGTAGAGGGGATCGCCCGCGACAGGGTGGCCCAGCGATGCCAGATGAGCCCTTATCTGATGGGTGCGACCGGTGCCCAAACGAATGCGGAGAAATGTGAAATTGCGAAAGTGTTCCACGGCTTCCCATTCGGTAAGAGCGGTGCGTCCGGTTGCAAGGCGCGCGGTCATCCGTGCCCGGTTTCTGGGATCGCGCGAAATAGGTTTCTCGATTCGCCCGGCGCCTTTCATATGCCCTTCCACCAGAGCCAGATAGATTTTCTCTACCTGCCGGGACGAGAATTGGAGCGCCAGGTCCTGATGAGCCGCATCCGTTTTGGCAACCAGCAATACGCCGCTGGTAAACCGGTCCAGCCGATGCACAATGCCGGGCCGCAGATCGCCGCCGATTCCGGAAAGGTTCGCGGCAAATCGATGCACCAAAGCATTCACAAGAGTGCCATCGCGATTACCCGCGCCCGCATGAACCACCATGCCCGGCGGTTTGTTGATGGCCACTGCGCTCGCGTCTTCGTACAGCACGGAAAGCGGTATATCTTCGGGCGTGGCACGCAGCGGCGCAAGCGGTATTGGTTCCACTCCCACCTGTTCGGACCCGCGGATCACGTACGAGGATTTCTCCGCTTTTCCGCTGACAATCACTGCGCCCGCGCGAATCCAGGTCTGGATTCGGCTTCGGCTGTATTCGGGCAAAGCCTCGTGAACGAAAGCGTCCAGACGCTTTCCGCGATCGTCGGCGAGCGCGTGCAGAATCATGTTTTAACGATATATGCGGCCTGTTGGCGCATGGTCCGGCTTGTCCGGATCCGGCTCGCGCTGACGGGTATCCCAGAACTGCAATCGGCAGAATGTACAGTGGTATAGAGGAGCACGAAGCATACCCACGGCCCATCGAATGGGATTTTTGTTCATCCGGTCCACGCGATCGACGGAGCGGAGTTTGGAAAGGTTTCGGCGAGTGCCGCACTGAGGGCACTGCGCGTATCGACTAACGGCAGAGAGAAACTTCCGGCGAACATAAATCCGGTTATTGCACTTCGGGCATTTGAATGCCGCGAGTGTGTAAGCCCGCTGAAAGAGATTACGCTTGGTGCGGACCGTTTCGTGACCGCAGACGTGGCAGGCTGGCATTTGTTCGTTGAAGCTTACCGCATTGGACTCAGGAAGGGTAGTAAGAGTAACAACAATGTTACAGGAAATTACGGTATCGGGCGCGCGTCAGCATAATTTGAAGAATATCAGCGTCCGGATTCCGCGTAACAGCCTCACTGTGATTACGGGTCTGAGCGGGTCGGGGAAGTCGTCTCTGGCGTTTGACACGATTTACGCGGAGGGACAGCGGCGCTACGTGGAGACTTTGTCTACCTATGCAAGACAGTTCCTGGATCAGATGGAACGGCCCGATGTGGATTCGATAGACGGGTTGAGCCCCTCAATTTCCATCGATCAAAAGACCACGGGCCGGAGTCCGCGCAGTACAGTCGGCACCATCACAGAGATTTACGATTACCTGCGGCTACTCTACTCGTCTATCGGAGTACCGCATTGCCCGGAGTGCGGCAATGAAATCAGCCGCCAGACAACGGAACAAATCCTGAAAAATGTTCTGTCGCTGAGTCCCACGGATCGGATTCTGGTCATGGCGCCGATCGTTCGCGGGAGAAAAGGCGAGTTTAGAAAAGATCTCGAGAAACTGGTGCGCCAGGGATTCGTGAAGGCGCGGATTGACGGAGTGATCCGATCGCTGGAAGATGATATCAACCTCGACAAGCGCAGGAATCACACGATCGAAGTAATCGTGGACAGGCTGCTGGTTAAGCCGGGGATTGAAAAGCGCCTCGAAGCATCCATCGAAACATCGGTCAAGCTCGCGAACGGGCTGGTACTGATTTCCGTGGTGGATGGCGAGGAACGCCTTTACTCACGCAATCTCGCGTGCGTGGAGTGCGGCGCGAGCGTGCAGGAACTGGAGCCCCGCTCGTTTTCGTTCAACAGCCCGTACGGCGCGTGCGAAGACTGCGCGGGATTGGGCAGCACCTGGGCCTTCGACCCCGATAAGGTGATCGCCGATGAGTCGAAGCCGCTTCTGGATGGCGCGCTGGGGCCGGCGGCCGGTTCGAGCCTGATGCAACTCAAAGTGCAGGATGCGGCCAGAACGCTTCGCATTAAGTTGCAAACTCCCTGGGAGAAACTCTCGGCGGAGGCGCGCCAAAAACTTCTGAACGGGAGTGGCGATTTCATCGGCATTCTGGGAATCCTGCAAAGTATCTATCGCGATTCTTCCGCCGGATACCGCGACTGGCTAACCGACTATATGTCGCCGGTCCCGTGCGTTAGCTGCGGCGGTAAGCGCCTCCGCAAATCGAGTCTGGCCGTGCGTGTGAAGAGCCTGTCGATTGTGGAGTTCACCGGAATGCCCGTTTCACGGGCACTGTTGACGGCGCGGTCCTGGGAGTTTGAGCCTCGCGAACTGGCCATTGCGGGGCGTGTTGCGGATGAGATTCGCAGGCGCCTGGAATTTCTGGAATCGGTGGGACTGCATTACTTAAGCCTGGATCGTTCCGCATCGACGCTTTCCGGCGGGGAAGCGCAACGGATCCGTCTTGCGACGCAGATCGGGTCGAAACTGCGGGGCGTTTTGTACGTGCTCGACGAGCCTTCTATCGGCTTGCACCCACGCGACAACGATCGTCTGCTCAACACGCTGACATCCCTTCGCGATATGGGGAATACCGTGCTCGTGGTAGAGCACGACGCGGAAACAATCGAACGAGCCGATTATGTTATCGATCTCGGTCCCGGCGCGGGCAGGCTGGGCGGAGAACTGGTCGCTTCAGGTACGCCCGCGGAGATAGGGGCTAACCCTGGGTCATTAACCGGGCAATATCTTGCCGGGACCCGGTCAATTCCGATTCCGGCTTTGAGACGGAAGGGAACCGGAGAGGCGATCCGGATTCGTGGCGCGGAGGAACACAACCTCAAGGACGTCGATGTCGAGTTTCCGTTGGGCCGGTTCATCGTGGTGACCGGCGTATCGGGCAGCGGAAAATCTACGCTGGTGAACGATATTCTCTATCGATCGCTGGCGAAAGAAATCTACGGTTCGCACGAGGCGCCGGGCGCGCACGGCGAGATCACAGGGATCGCAAGTATCGACAAGATTATTCGCATCGATCAATCGGCGATCGGGCGTACGCCGCGTTCAAATCCCGCAACGTATACCGGGCTTTTCTCGCCCGTTCGCGATTTTTTTGCAATGCTGCCGGAATCCCGTGAACGCGGCTATAAGCCGGGTCGCTTCAGCTTCAACGTGAAGGGTGGACGGTGCGAAGCGTGTCAGGGCGACGGACTCAAGCGCATCGAAATGAATTTTTTGCCGGACGTCTATGTCACCTGCGATGTTTGCCGCGGCAAGCGCTATAACTACGAAACCCTGCAGGTGAAATTCAAGGAGCACTCAATCGCGGACCTGCTGCAACTGACGATTGAAGAAGCTCTTCCGCTGATGGAAACGAATCCGCAGATTCGGCCCAAGCTGCAGACGCTTATCGATGTGGGGCTTGGATACATCCATTTAGGGCAATCGTCAACCACGCTTTCGGGCGGCGAAGCGCAGCGCATAAAGCTCGCGAAGGAGCTCTCGCGCAAACAGACCGGCCGCACGTTTTACGTCTTGGACGAGCCTACTACGGGACTGCATTTTGAGGACGTTCGGAAACTACTGGAGGTGCTGCAGAAATTGGTGGATCTCGGCAATACCGTATTAGTGATCGAGCACAACCTGGACGTAATCAAGAGCGCCGACTACATTATCGACCTGGGGCCGGATGGCGGGGAAGACGGCGGACGCATTGTCGCGACCGGGACGCCGGAACAGGTGATGAAATCGCGAAAGAGCTTTACCGCGGAAGCGCTCCGGAGAGTGCTCCGGCCAGAGCGAGCCGCATGAACAGCCGCTATACCATCCGGCCCATCGAACTCTCGGGCCTCAGGACCGTTTCGTTAAAGGATCGCGGCGGCAAGGTGCGCGAGGAGGACTTCGCGAAAGTCTACCAGGCTGGTTCCGGAATTGCCGGCTTTATCGACAGTTTGCCCCGCATACTTGCGGGCGATGGCCTGCGGAGCGTTGTGGATGCGATCGCCGCCGCGCGGGCGAAAGGCAAGCCCGTGATTTGGGGGATGGGCGGGCACGTGATTAAATGCGGGCTCGCGCCGGTATTGATAGACCTGATGCACCGGGGTTTGGCGACCGGGTTTGCGATGAATGGATCGGCATCGATTCACGATTTCGAGATCGCGCTGGCTGGCAGCACCAGCGAGGACGTGGAAGCCGTGCTTCCAGACGGTCGCTTTGGCGCGGCGGAAGAAACAGGCAGGGAATGGAATCAGGCGCTGATGCCGGGAATGGGTTTGGGCGAGGCCCTCGGGCAGGCGCTGCAGACGCTTGGAACTGAGCAACATTCGCGGGCCAGTCTGCTGGTTCAGGCATACCGCTCGCAGGCGCCGGTAACCGTTCATGTAGCGGTCGGGACGGATACGCCGCACATGCATCCCGCCGTTAGTGCGGCGGCCCTGGGAGCGGCCACGCACTATGACTTCCGTTTGTTCTGTTCCATGATTGCCGGGCTGAATGAGGGCGGTGTCTACATCAATGCGGGCTCTGCCGTTGTCATGCCGGAGGTATTTCTCAAAGCTCTTTCCTGTGTGCGTAACCTGGGCCAGGAGGTTCGGGAGTTCACCACGGTAAATATGGATTTCCTGCAGCATTACCGGCCGCGTGTCAACGTAGTCGAACGGCCCCACGCGATGGCAGGCGGGCGCGGCTACTCGCTTACGGGCCATCACGAAATCATGATTCCGCTTTTGGCGGCCGCACTGATAGAGAGGTGCTCGTGAATCCTGAACCGCTGATTCTAGCCGAGCCCGAATCGCCGTTCTGGGGTTTTGGCGAGGTTTTCATGATGATGGCGGTCTATGTAATTGCCGGCTTTCTTGTGGTGAACGGAACAGCGGGGATGCTGCATGGAATGGCCCGCTTTGGGTATGTTCAGGTGGCTGAACAATTCGCCGCTTACCTGATTATTTTCGGCGTAATCAAGGTGCTCTTCTTCTGGGCCGGGCGGCCTCTGCGGCGCTCGCTCGGCTGGGTTCCACAACCGTTTTCACCGGTCACTTTATTGACTTTGGGGCTCGCTCTCTCAGTGTTCAGCGCCGTGCTTCTCATCATCTTTCGCACTCCCGAAATTCGGACGCCGTTTGAGAAACTGATGAGCGACAGCACTATCAGCCGAATCGCAATCGCCGTGTTTGGCGTAACGATCGGACCCATCATAGAAGAGTTGCTCTTTCGTGGTTTCATTCAGCCGGTGATGACAAGCGCTATAGGCGTGTTTCCCGGCATTCTGCTGACGTCTCTGTTATTCGGCGGCTTGCACCTGGTTCAAAACGCGTGGCTTTGGCAAAGCGGGGCAATCATTACTCTGGCCGGCTTCGCGTTTGGTGTGGTTCGCCATGTGTCGGGTTCCACCAAAGCGTCTTCGCTGGTGCATATCGGTTACAACTGCCTGCCGTTCGTTTTGACCTTTTTTCAAAAATGATAGAAACCATTCAATGGACCAACGAGGGCGTGGTCATGATCGACCAGACCCGTCTGCCCGCCGAAGAGATTTACGTCACCTGCACGACTTATCTGGAGGTGGCGGATGCTATCCGCACGATGATTATTCGCGGCGCGCCTGCTATTGGGGTGGCGGCGGCCATGGGTGTCGCGATCGGAATCGCGAAGGCGGAAGCTGCAAATCTCGATGCGGAGCTTGCCGTGATTTCGAAGGAGCTTGCCGGCACGCGGCCGACTGCCGTGAATCTGTTTTGGGCCATCGACCGCATGAACCGGCTGTATCGCGAGATCAGGCATCTGCCCTACGAGCAGATTCGGGATCGGCTGATTGGAGAAGCGAAACTCGTCCGTGTGGAGGATATTGAAATCAATATGGCCATGGGCCGGCATGGCGCGGCGCTTGTGCCGGACGGCAAGACGGTCCTGACGCACTGCAATGCGGGGGCACTTGCCACGGCGGGCTATGGCACTGCGCTGGGAGTGATCCGCGCGGCTGTCGAAGCCGGCAAGAAGGTCGACGTATATGCTGACGAGACCCGCCCGTTCCTGCAGGGAGCCAGACTAACCGTTTGGGAACTGCAACATGACGGCATCAAGGCAACTCTGATTACCGATAACATGGCCGGCCATTTCCTTCGAAAAGGGCAGATCGGGTGCGTTGTGGTGGGGGCGGACCGGATTGCCGCGAACGGGGATGTTGCGAACAAGATCGGGACTTACTCGGTGGCTGTGCTCGCGAAGGAAAACGACGTGCCATTCTATGTGGCTGCTCCCCTCTCAACGCTCGATCTGAGTTTGGCCGGCGGCGAACTGATTCCGATTGAAGAGCGCGGCGCGGCGGAGGTAACTCATGTGTTTGGAGTTCGTGTAGCGCCGGAAGGGACGGAGGTCCGCAACCCTGCGTTCGATGTGACGCCGAACCGCTATGTGACCGCTATTATTACGGAAAAGGGTGTCGCGCGAGCACCTTTCAACGAATCGCTGCGAGCCCTTGCGGAAGGAGGAAGGTGAGACCGATCCTAATTACGCTGATTGCCGCGGCTGCGCTTATGGCCGCAGGCGACTATTCGAATCGCCGGGCTCCCGGGTTCTCCCTCGCCGATTCGCATTACCAGCAGCACGATCCGCAGGATTACAGAGGCAAAGCGCTGATCGTAGACATCATGTCAACGCAATGCCAGATGTGTCTGAAGCTGGCCGATGTTCTTGTTCAGGCGAAGGCGAAATACGGCGATAAGTTGGGGATCATTTCGGTGGTCACGCTGCCGGACAACCAGAGCACCGCGGACGTTTTCGCTCGGGATCATAAAGTCACCTGGCCCATCGTGTTCGACAGCGGGCAGATGATTACTTCGTATCTGCGTGTGACGCCGTCGAATCCTCAAGTTCATTTCCCGCACCTGTTCCTGATTGATAAAGACGGTTACATCCGTAACGACCTTGACGGTACCGATGAGAAAGCTGTGACGGCGGACGGGATATCGGCGGAAATTGACAAGCTGCTGAAGTAAAAGTACCTGCCGCGTTCTGAGAACTGTTACCGAGCGTCCGAAGTGACTCGACTCGCACGACGCAAGTTTTACAATTTCGCCCTTCACGCACACAAACTCTTTACATTCGCGTGGTGAACTGAGAAGCATGATGGCAGTCAGATCACTTCAAATTTCCTGCTTAGCTCTGTTCGCAATTGCGGCTCTGGCGCAACCTCCGGGCGGAGGGCCTGGGGGCGGCGGCGCGGGCGATGGGATTTGGCGTCGTAACGCGTACTATGGCGAGTTGCTTACGTTCGACCCGTGCGTGGGTCATCAGCCGGGAAACGGAGCGTATCATTTTCACGCAAATCCGCTTTGTCTTCGCGCTCAACTGAATGACAATCTGCAGACGCCGCGGACGTCACGGAACGGTTCGAGCTATGTGGAATTGACATCGGGCTGGCATCACTCGCCGATACTGGGGTGGGCGCCGGATGGGTATCCGATATACGGACCTTACGGGTACTCAAGCGCAATGGACGCGACGAGTGCGGTTAAGCGAATCCAATCTGGTTTTCGCCTGCGCGGAATTTCGCAGAGGACGTCTCTGCCTGACTGGGCGCTGCCGAATCACACGGCGGTCGCACAGAATCTGACGGCAACCCAATATGGTCCCGATGTCAGCACGAACTTTCCTCTGGGCCGCTATGTGGAGGACTTCGAATGGGCGGCTGGCGTTGGCGATCTGGACCAATACAACGGCCGCCTCACCGTCACGCCCGAGTTTCCAGGCGGAACTTATGCCTATTACGTGACTATCGACGACGCGGGTACGCCGGCATTTCCCTATGTGGTGGCCGGACAGTATTACGGGACTGTGGGCAGTGGTTTCAACGCGAACGTATCGCCGTCAGCATCGGATTATTTCAATGCGGGCGCGGTGACGCCTGGGCCATCCACACCCACTCTGAGTTCGTGGTCGAAACAGTATTCCACTCAGTTCGCCAGGGTGATTTCGGGCTTCGACCCATCGGCGGGCAGTTCAACTGTCTGGCCGGGCGCGAACAGCATCGGAGTGAATACGTCGGGTTCCGTCACTTCGCCGGCCCTTGCTGAGGCCCAGAGAATCCGGTATACGGATTCGACAGTCTACGTGACTTCGAACGGCCTGGCCGGGCACACAATGGGGCCGTGGTTCTCGGCTGATATGAAAGGCGGCGTGTTCTCTAACTTTCCAGCCAGCCTTTCATCGACATTTCAGTTGCCTCGCTCGCCGGCGGTTGCAACCACGCGCACGTCCACGGGCATGGGCTCGCAGGGCATGTGGGTGAATGGCGTGGTGATGTTCAACTTTCTTGACGGGGCTTCTTATACGAATAGTTCCGGAGTCGATGGAGCAGCGGGCAATACTCCGGCGTTGGATGCGACGATCGTGTCAGCGGCTTCGCTCGAACAGGGGCCTCAGGCGCCCGGATCACTGGTTTCGGCATTCCCGCTCTTCTTCTCTGTGCTCGCGACGTCCACTGACAGCGCGGCGACGCCCGACTGGCCGGCAACATTGGGCGGAGCGACGATTTCCGTAACCGACTCGGCGGGTACATCGTTACCGGCGAAGCTTTTCTATGCTTCGCCAGGGCAACTGAACTTTCGTATGCCCACGGGGCTTGCATCCGGCGCGGGCACGGTCACGATTTCAGCCGGCGCGAAGACCATCACTTCAAAGATCAATATACAGCCGGTTTATCCGAATCTGTTCATGCTGAACAGTTTCGCGCTGGCCGCTGCGACCGTGGCCCGGGTGCGCAACGGCACGGTGACAGCGGAACAGGTTTATCAACTTCAGAATGGCGCGGTGGTGACAAACCCAATTTCGCTAAATGGCGATCAGGTGTTTCTGGTTCTGTATGGCAGCGGGCTGGGTTCGGCGACCAGCGCCACCGCAACCGTCGGCGGAGTTGCGGCCACCGTGGCGTATGCGGGCGCGCAGGGCACGTATCAGGGCATGGATCAGTACAACGTTCTGATTCCGGCCTCGCTGACGGGTAAAGGCAAGGTGGATGTCATTGTGACCGCCGGGGGTAAGCCTTCGAATCCGGTTAGCGTGACCATTCAATAGGCCGATGCGCGCGTTCTGCCTGATATTTGCGCTCGCGTTTGCGCTGCACGGTTCGGAGGAACCCGCCGTCGTTCGGGCGTGGATGCTGAATCCATCGGCTGCAACGGCGAGCGCGGCTCTTCGCAGAGTGTTGCCGAATGTACTGAGCGTGCGGGTGGAAAGCGAATTCGTTCAGGTCGAATCCGCCGGGATTTCGCTACACTCCCTGGGGGCGATCGAGGCGGGTGGATGGGAGCTGGTGTTGGGCCCTCGAAGGTTCGTGTTCCGGATTCCACTCAAGCCCAGGCGTGCGAAAACTCCTCCTCTGGCGCCACTCGGAATTACCGGGGCTTTCCTGAACGGAGTACCCCTGTTCACGCCGGTTTCGCCTGTGTCGTGGCGAGATCAGAATATTTGGCATTTGGATGCCGTGGCTTCTCAGCAACGAGCGGGGCAGGGGACTTCCCCTCTCCTGTCGTCTTTGCTTGAGAGTTCCGCGAGACACTCCCCATTGATTGGTTTCGCCCTTGATGGATTCCCCATATATGGCCCGTATGGCTGGGGCGAGGCTGGAAAAGTGCGGCGATTCAGGTCAGGTTATCGGCTCCGCAATATCAGCCGGCGCTCCGTTCTACCGGACGGAACCGCGCTCAGCCCTTCGCAGGAAGGTCCGCTGGTAAATGGCGAATACGCTCTGGGCTCGTTTGTGGAGGATTACGAATACGTCGCCGGGACCGGGGACCTCGACGAGCACAATGGGCGGTTCGCGAAGACGCCCGAGTATCCGAACGGAACCTACGCATATTTTCTCGGCACAGATGCGGAGGGCGCGATGGCTTTCCCATATCTGGTGGGCCGAACGTATTACGGCGAGATCCCGCACGCTTCACAAGGCGCTGCCGGCGTTCGGATTCCCGCACTCAATGCGCCTCAAATCGAACTGATGGCCTCGGGACCACCACAGGCCGGCGATGCTGTATCGCTAAATCTTTCGATTCGGGACAGCCTCGGCCGGCGGATTCGGTTTCTCGAAAAAATACATGAGCAGCCGATTCATCTGGCTATCGTTTCCACGGATCTCGCCGAGTTCGCCCACATCCACCCTGTGCTTCAGAGCGACGACACATACGGGGTGAGTCATACGTTTGCTCAGGGAGGCGTGTATTGGCTTTATGCGGACTACACACCGCCAGGAGGGGTGCGGATAGTCGCGCGGTTCCGCGTCGAGGTGAAGGGCGAAATGCGTCCTGCCGAGCCGCTAATCTCGGAATCCCAACCCAACGTGACGCGCACACGGGACGGACTGCAGATAAGACTTACGATACCCGCGTCGATGCGCGCAGGCCAGGACCTTCGCTTCCGATTCGAGACCGCCGTAAGCGATTTGGAACCATACCTCGGCGCGTGGGCGCACGTGATGATCCTGTCGCAGGATCGCCAGGAATTCATCCACGCGCACCCTTTGGACGATGCGGCGACCACGATTGATAACAATCCCTGGCAGCATTCGCACGCGGCGCCGGGGCCGAGCCCATCCGTAATCGAAACCGTCACGGGCTTCCGAAAGCCTGGTATTTACCGGATGTGGGCGCAATTCCAAAGAGGCGGAAAAGTGATCACATTTCCGTTCACGATCAAGGTCCTGCCGGTTGCTAAAACGGCAATGCTGCCGCGGCCAAATAGTCCGCCTGACGCAATCAGGGTAGATGTGAGCACTGCTGGATTCAGTCCCGCGCGAATTTCGGCAGCCGCGGGTAAGCTCTCCACGCTGGCGTTCATTCGGAGCGACGCAAGAAGCTGCGCAAACGCAGTCGCTTTTCCAGAGCTCGGAATTCGCAAAGATCTGCCGGTCGGCGAGACTGTGCTGGTGGAGATTCCCGCATCGGAATCAGGCAGGGAGCTTCACTTCGCGTGCGGCATGAACATGTACCGCGGGTCAATTTTAATCAGGCGCGGCGATTAGGCGATCAGTTTGGCGATCTCTTTTTCAAGGCCAGCCTGCGCCTTTGCTTCGCCCAGGAAGCTTTTGAGCAGGGGGGGCAGGTCACAAATTACGGTCACATTGACGTCGTCCACGGTGACGGTCCCGGAGAGCGGCACCTTGATAAAGCCCATTCGACCTGTGAGCGAGAATGTCATGGTGGAATCATTCCACGACTTCTTCGGATCTACAACCTGCACCGAACCGCCGATGCCGTTGGCCACGATATCGTCTACGGCCTTGTCGATTCGGGCGATCACTTCGGCCCTGGTCTTGTGATGCGGAACAATGATCGTCAATTATTCCTCTTCAGTTGTCCACAGGCAGCGTAAATATCGAGGCCTCTTGGACGGCGGATAAAGCACGGAATGGACTTCCTGACAATCTCCTGAAACGACGACACGCGCTCAGGCAGAGGAGTTTCGTACGGGATACCGGGCCCCGGATTGAGGGCGATCAGATTTACTTTGCACTTGAGGTTCGCAAGCATTCGGGCGACACGTTTGGCATCGGCATCGGTGTCATTCACGTTTTTCAGGAGCACGTATTCGAACGTCAGCTTTTCCCATGAACGCAATGGATATGCGCGGCACGCTTCCAGCAGATCTTTGAGGTGCCATTTACGCGTGATGGGCATCAGTTCCTGCCGCGTTTCTTCGGTGGAAGCATTGAGAGATATGGCGAGTTTTGGCCGCACTTCGGCCTGGCCCAATTCCGCGATTTTGGGAATGATTCCGGAGGTGGAAACGGTGATGCGGCGTTCACTCATGCCGACGGCGTTAGGGTCCACCAGAATGCGTGTCGCCTTGAGCACGTTTGCGAGATTGAGCAATGGCTCTCCCATACCCATCATGACGATATTGAAACGGCGCGAATCCGGCTTGTTGGGCGAAATCGTAAGACCGTTGTCGCGGGCGGCAAATAAGACCTGCCCAACGATTTCCCCGGCGGTTAGTGAGCGTTCCAGACCCATCAGCGCGGTCATGCAAAATTTGCAATCGACAGGGCAACCCACCTGACTGGAGATGCAAACCGTGTCGCGGTCTTCTTCAGGCATCAGCACGGTTTCGACCGTGCGCCCATCGCTCAGCCTTAGCAGGTAACGGCGCGTGCCATCGGTGGATTGATAGCGGGATTCGAGCGTCGGCAGACCAAGTTCCGCGTTTGCCGCAAGTTCTGTGCGGATTCTCGCGGGCAGAGTGGAAATCTGCACCAGCTCAGAGACCTTCTGGCTGTAAATCGCGCGGTAAACCTGCGCCGCGCGATAGGCGGGCTCGCTGGCCGGGAGAACCTTCTGAAGCTCGCTAAGTTCCATTCCTACTAGAGCTTGCGGCATTTACTTCAGCTTAACACGGGGGCGTCGCCCTTACCGGGCCGCCTTTGAAGTGGTACAACCGAATCAGGTCCAATCAAGTTGTTATCTTCTGAAAATTCGTCCGCCATAATGGCTACCGCTCCTCAAGGGGTGGCCGCCTCAATCGCCGAACGCGATATTTTGACCACCACTCTTCCGAATGGAATGAAGGTTATTACCGAAGAGATGCGGCACGTGCGATCCGTGTCTGTAGGGGTTTGGATCGGCACTGGTTCACGCCGTGAGATGCCGGAACAGAACGGGGTTTCGCATTTCATCGAGCACATGCTGTTCAAGGGAACGGCGACACGTTCGGCGGAAGATATCGCGCGGTCTGTCGACTCGCTGGGCGGTAACCTCGACGCATTCACCGGCAAAGAACTGGTTTGTTACAACACGAAAGTTCTCGACGAGCACCTGCCCATCGCCATGGATATTCTGAGCGACCTGGTGCTGAATCCCGCTTTTCGCGAGGACGACATCGAGAAGGAAAAGGGCGTCATTCTCGAAGAGATCAAGATGGATGCCGATAATCCCGATTATCTGGTTCACGAAACTTTCACTTCGAACTTCTGGAAAGGCCATCCGTTAGGTCGTCCGATTCTGGGCACCCGCGATACCGTGAAGAAGCTAACGCGGGACGTGATTGCGCGGTACTACGGCGAGATTTATACGCCGGAAAACATGCTGGTGACCGCCGCCGGGAACCTGAGGCACGAAAAGCTGGTGGCGCTGGTGGGCGAACGGTTTGAAAAGGTGAAGCGGGGTGGTCCGGTTCCCGAACAGGCGAAGCCGGATACGCATGCGCTGATCGCGCTGAAGACCAAAAAAGATCTTGAGCAGGTTCACGTGTGCCTGGGCGTTCCGTGCTACCCGATCCCGCACGATGACCGCTTTACCTGCTACGTGCTCAATACCGTGCTGGGCGGCGGGATGAGTTCACGGCTGTTCCAGAATATTCGGGAGCGACAGGGACTTGCCTACTCGGTATTTTCGGAACTGAGCCCGTATACCGATACCGGATGCCTTGCGGTGTATGCGGGAACGTCTTTGGAAGCCGCGACGAAGGTAGTCGATTGCGTGATGAAAGAGTTTTCCGAACTGAAGCAGCAGATCGTTCCCGATGAGGAATTACGTCGCGCCAAAGATCACCTGAAGGGCTCGCTAATGCTGAGCTTGGAATCCACGTCGAGCCGGATGTCGAATTTGGCCAGGCAGCAGATGCATTTCGGACGTTTCTTTTCGCTGGACGAACTTGTGGAAAGCATTGAGAACGTTACCGCTTCCGAGGTTCAGCGAGTCGCGCAGGACTTCTTCCGGCCGGAGGCGATCGCGTTAACGGTTCTCGGAAACCTGAACGGATTTAAGCTCACCCGCGAAGATTTAGTTTGTTAGAGAATTTTTCCGCTTCACAGCACTCTCTTTTATCTGCTTCAGAATTTACAAAGTCGTAGTTGCAGGAGCCTTCGGACTCCATCAATGCAAAACCCCGTCTCACGGACGGGGTTTGTAAATCACACTGGAGTAGAAAGGGGGATCTCCAATGATTCTCTTTGTGCTTTTGTTTGCCCTGATATTACTCAGGAAACGCCGGACAAAGCTGAAGTTCTATATCGAACTTTAACCGGATCCGAAGGGGGCTGGCGTATTCGACCCGCTGGCCCTCTTAGGCACAATATAACACGCTCCCTTCTGTTAACCTAAAAGCAGCTACTTCTCCGTGCGCTTTTCCCTTGTAGACCATCAGCCCGAGCGCGACCACCCCTCTTCCCCTCAAAAACTTCAGCAGCGGGACGATCCGAAATTCGCGTCCGCGAAGATGGCGGCTTTTCAGTATCTGGCTGTCGGTATCTTCCTGTTCCTCGTGACGGGGTTTTGGGAACTTCAGATTAAGAGCCCTGAGATTTACAATGAACGCGCGGAGCGGAATCGCATTAAGGCTCTGCCGCTGGTTGCCCCGCGCGGAAGAATTCTTGACCGTGACGGTCGGGTAATCGTGGACAATCATTCCTCCTGGAAACTGATTCTTTCGCGTGAAAACCTGAAAGAAGAGCATCTCCACGAGATCGCGGACGGTCTCCGCCTCGATTACGACGATCTTATGAAAAAGGTGGCGCGCTACCGCAGGCGCCCCAAATACGAGCCGATCGTCATCAAAGAGAATATGACTCCGGCGGATCTGGCGTTCGTCGATTCACACCGGGATCCGGAGACGTTCCCCGAGATGGAACTGATTCAGTCGCAGAGCCGGTTGTACCCGGAGAATGGGCTACTGGCGCACATGATTGGGTACACGGGAGAAATCAGCGAGTCCGAACTCGATAACCCGGATTTCGCAAAATACAACCAGGGTCAGATCATCGGCAAGACCGGAATCGAAAAGGAATACAACGATACCCTGATGGGCGTGGATGGCGAGCGCCGCGCCATTGTCGATAACCTGGGGCGCGAACATGAATTGCTTGAGAACCTGCCCGCCAAGCCCGGCAAAAACCTGCAACTTACCATCGATCTCGATCTGCAGGTAGTTGCCGAGTTGGCTCTGGGGGACAAGCGTGGGGCTGTAGTGGCGCTCAATCCAGCCAACGGCGAAGTTTTGGCAATGGCATCGCGACCGAGCTTCGATCCGAACAAGTTCGCCGTTCGCATCAAGTCATCCGACTGGCGCGAATTGACCAGCGATCCAGGTAATCCCCTTCTCAACCGACCGATTCAGGCTCAGTTTGCGCCGGGTTCCACCTTCAAGCCCCTCGTCGCGATCGCGGGTCTCGAAAGCGGAAACATTGATGAGAACACGACGTTCAATTGCGGAGGAGGCGCCGAATTCTACGGACATTATCATGGCTGCTGGGCGGCACACGGATCGGTCTCGCTTCACAAAGGCATCGCCCAATCGTGCGATGTTTATTTCTACAACGTTGGTAACAAGACCGGCATCGACACACTCGCGTTTTACGCCAAGCAGGCGGGCTTGGGGGCAAAATCCGGGATCGATCTGCCGAACGAGGCAGCCGGCACGGTGCCATCGCCGGAATGGAAGCTCCGAACGCAAAGGCAGAAATGGTATGCGGGCGAAACCATCTCGGTGTCCATCGGTCAGGGCGCGCTGACAGTAACGCCTCTCCAGCTGGCCAGAGCTATCGGCGGCCTTGCAATGGGCGGTGTCTGGCATTCCCCGCATCTGCTGATGACGGACACTCCGAAAGAAAAGCCTCACGAGTGGGCGCTGAATCCCGAGAACGTCAAAAAAGTGATTTACGGGATGTACGGGGTGGTGAATGAAGGCGGCACCGGAGGCCGCGCCAGGATTGCGGGGATCGACGTCTGCGGCAAAACCGGCTCGGCGCAAATCGCTTCCGAGGCCTACGAAAAGACGCACAAAGACGTGAAGGATAATGCCTGGTTCGTTGGTTACGCGCCTTGCTACAACCCGGAAATCGTGGTCTCAGTTCTATGGGAGAACTCGGGTCTTCACGGTCAATTTGCCGCTCCGATTGCGCGCGATGTAATGAAATCCTATTTTGACAAGAAGATTCGCCAGGCGGATGCCGAAAAGCTGAGGAACAGTCCAGCTTCCGCGCTGCTGTCCGCGCTCACGCCGAATGCGCCTGCGACGCCTGCCACTCCCCGTCTCAAAGGGTCCAATCCGTAAGCATGGTCCAGCGAGGCACTTTCAAAGATTTCGATTGGGCGATGCTGCTTATCATCCTGCTGATATGCGGGTTGGGCGTGCTGCAGATTTTCAGCGCCACGCACGATACGGTTTGGCAGGGCGCGTGGTGGAAGCAGGTAATCTTCATCGCAGCCGGCATTTTTCTCATGTGGGTCGTGACCAACCTCGATTACCATGCCCTCATGTCGCGGGTTTACCCGATGTACATCGTCTCGGTGATCTTGCTGATTGTGGTGTTGGCAGTGGGGAAGCGGACGTTTGGGTCCACCAGATGGATCGCATTGCCGGCCGGCATTCACCTGCAGGTTTCCGAATTCGCCAAGATTGCTATTGTGCTTTTGGTTGCGCGCTTTCTGACCGAGCTGCGAACCGAAGTACTCGAAACGCGCGACTTACTCAAGCTGGCGGGAATGATTCTGCTGCCAATGGCGCTGATCGCGAAGGAACCGGATCTGGGCACCTCGCTAACGTACGTTCCCATTTTGGCGGTTGGGGTCTTTTTGGCTGGTCTGCACTGGAAGTACTGGGTCGGAATTCTGGTGATCGTGCTTGTCACGGTTCCGCTGGCGTATTCGCATCTGGAAACCTATCAGCGGAACCGCATTGTCAGCCTGTTCGACCCGGAGCGCGATCCCCAAGGCAACGGCTATCAGGTGATCCAGTCGAAAATCGCCGTCGGATCCGGCGGTACCTGGGGTAAAGGTGTAACGAAGGGCACACAAACCCAGTTGCGTTTTCTGCCGGTGCCACACACCGACTTCATATTTTCAGCTTTTGCCGAGGAACACGGCTTCATCGGCGTCATGTTTGTACTGACTTTGTACTTTGTTTTGCTCATGCAGGTGGTCCAGGACGCTCAGACTGCGCCGGATCGGGCTGGTATGTACATTTGCATGGGTGTCGGAGCGCTGTTGTTATTTCATATACTGGTAAACGTTGGGATGGTAGTAGGGCGGATGCCCGTTACGGGAATCCCTCTGCCGCTGATGAGTTATGGCGGGTCGAGTATCTGGTCGACTTTTTTAATGCTGGGTCTGGTGAACAGCGTGCGGGTGCGGCGCTTTGTGAATTGAAGCTTTTTAATTTGGATTTGGGATTGGGCAGGACGGGAGGAATCATGAGATTCCGGAGTCCGGTCCAGGGCACTAACGATTTATTTGACTTAAAAGTTGGGAACCATTGGAGACTCTGCAGCGCGTGAGAAGAGGCGGGAAGGCTCCCGGTTGGAGCTTTTTCGAGATGAGCAGCCTTTGACGCGTATGCCGAACGATGGAGAGTTCCCTCAAACGGCCGATGCTGGGTGTTGAGTGCGAGATTGAATTCGCTTGTTTTAAAGTCCTCCACCTTCCGGCTGGCGTGAGTTTTTAGTTTTCGGTCGAGCAAGGCCACTCGTGCAAACGGGTGGCGCCAGGCGGCCCTTACGCAGGGCGCAGTACTTCGATTCGGTCCGGATTCTCTCGCGTCCGAGCTCTTACAACGGAGCCCAACGGGAGAAATTACATGTCGAAAGAACTTATCGTCTCCACTGGAAAACATGAGACGAGAGTGGCGATACTCGAAGACGATCAGCTGGTTGAGATCTTCCACGAGCGCGAAAAAGAATATTCCCTTGCAGGCAGCATTCATAAGGGGCGCGTAACGCGCGTGCTGCCAGGCATGCAATCCGCTTTTGTGGATATCGGCCTGGAGCGCGATGCCTTCCTCTACGTTTCCGACTTCTTTGAAGACAACGACGAGTACGATGCCGTTGTCAGCACCGTAGAAGAAAAAGTCCTGAAGATGGAGAAGGGTGGCGGTTCAGGCAGCGAACGGCCGGAGAGAGCCGAGCGCCCTGAACGGTCTGAACGCTCTGAACGGGGTGAACGGGGTGAGCGCTCCGAACGGGGTGAGCGACCGGAGCGGGGTGAGCAGCGGAGTGAACGCCCGGACCGTTCGGAACGGCAGGACCGTAGTGAGAGGGGCGAGCGTCCCGAGCGCGCCGAACGTAACGGCGCATCTGAAAAAGTTGAAGAGGTGATTCCCGAGAGGGGATCCGTTGTCCCCATTGCTCCGCCGGTGGTGGAGCGCTCGGAGCGCGGCGGCGGTGATAAAGGTGGTGGCGGAGATCGCGGCAGGGGGCGTCGTGGTCGACGTCGCCGAGGCGCGCGTGGACCGGGCGGTCTGCCCGAATCCAAATTTTTCACGCCTGGCAGCGAGCCTGAGGAAGAGACTGCTCCGGATTCTGAAGCAGAGGCATTAGATCACGGCGAACCCGTGCCGCCGGTGCATCATCCTCCCGTACCTAAGATTCGCGAAGCTGACGACGACTTCACCGTTTTGCCGGGTGAGTCCCTTGCGAAGTATGTGCTTCCGGGCGAATCGCTTGCCAAGTACGCTACCGCGGACGTCCGCGAGGACGAAGAAGATTTCGAGGATGAGCCGCGGGCGGAATCAGCGGCGGCGGAAGTTGCCGGCGAAAGGCAACCAGACGGCGCTGAAGCATTGGACGCGGAAGTCACTGAACTGATTCATCAGGCTGTTGAAGAAGCCGAGGTTCACGCAGAGACCGGTGTGGAGACGCGCGCAGAGACGCCGTCTGAACCTGAGCCTGTCGCGGAGTCGTCTGAAACCGAATCGGCGCTTCCCGCGGATCATCCGCTCGCTGGTTTTGGCGCGGCGACAGCTCCCGTCGAAGCGACAGCTCCCGTTGAAGAAGATAAGCCGGCTCAAATCGCAATCGAACCCGAACCGCTGATGGACGCGATGGGTGAGGAAGCGCCGGAATCCGCGGAAGCCCGGGAAGCTGAAACTGAGGGAGAGGTTTCGATTGAAGACAGCGAGCCCGCATCGCCCGAAGAAGGGATGGTTTTCGATCAGGAGGGCCCGGAGCCTGCACGGATTCCGACAAGCCTGACTGCGGCGTTGCGAGAACAGGGGCACCGGTATCCGCACCGTGTGTCGCGTCGTATGCGCCGAAAAATGCGGGGCGGCCCGGGCGAGGAACGCGGCGAGCACGGCGCCGAAAAGAGTGAGAAGCCAGTTGAAGCTCAGGCCGATTTGCCTGTTGCCGAGGCAAAGGTGGTTGAGCTTCGTGATGAAAGGCCTCGTGAAGATCGCCCCCGCGAAGATCGTCCTCGCGAAGATCGTCCTCGCGAAGATCGTCCTCGCGAAGACAGGCGAGGGGATCGCGGAGGCCGGGGCGAGCGACCGGATCGCGGTGAACGTTCCGATCGCGGCGAGCGCACCGAACGCACGGAACGCGCCGAGCGCCCGGACCGTGAGCGCCCGGTGCTGCCATCAATCTCCGATCTGCTCAAAGAAGGCCAGGAAATCATTGTTCAAATCGCGAAAGAGCCGCTGGGGCAGAAAGGCGCGCGAATCACATCGCACATCGCGCTGCCCGGCCGCTTTGTCGTCTACATGCCGACTGTGGATCACGCCGGCGTGTCCCGCAAGATTCCTTCCGACGAAGAGCGCCATCGTCTGAAACGAATCGTGCAGACTCATCGTCAGGGGATTCCCGGCGGATTCATCTGCCGGACCGCGGCGGAAGGCAAGACCGAGGAAGAGTTGAAGAGCGACATGCATTTCCTCTACAATCTCTGGCTCGACATGCGTCAGAAGGCTGAGAAGCGCCCGGCGCCCCTGCTGCTGCACCACGATCTCGACCTGGTACAGCGCATTCTCCGCGATCAGCTCACCACGTCATTCAAAACCATCTGGGTCGATAACGAAGAACTCTACGAGAGCATCCTCCGGTTCGCCCAGCGCTTTCAGCCCGGTCTGGTTGGGCGCGTGAAACTCTACACCCGGAGCAATCCTATATTTGACGAGTTCGGTATTACGAATGAACTCGAGAAGGCATTGCGGCCGAAGGTATGGCTTAAGTCCGGCGGATACATCGTTATCAACCAGACCGAAGCGCTTGTGGCGATTGATATCAACACAGGCAAATACGTCGGCAAGTCAAACCGGCTTGAGGACACCATCGTTAAGATCAACACCGACGCGATCAAAGAGATTGTGCGGCAGATTCGTCTGCGGGATCTCGGCGGCATCATCGTTGTCGATTTCATCGATATGGACGAGCGCAAGAATCGCCAAAAGGTGATGCAATCGCTCGAAGAATCGATGCGGGCTGACCGTGCGCCTTACAAGATTCTGCAGTTCAACGATTTCGGTTTGGTGGCGATCACACGGAAACGTGTGAAGCAATCGCTGGAGCGAACTCTTTGTTCACCGTGCCCGTATTGCGAGGGCGCGGGCTATGTAAAGAGCGTGCAGACTGTCATCACGGAGATTCTGCAGGAGGCGCAGCGCATGAAGAAGGCTCTCGAAGACGAGCACAACAACATCATGCTGCGCGTAAACCCGGAAGTCGCGAAGGTGCTGAAGAGTAATCAGAACCAGTTCCTCCAGGAACTGGAAGAGATTCTCGGTAAATCAGTGCTGGTAAAGAGCGATCCGCTATTGCACCAGACGAAGTTCGATCTGGCTTAAAGTCCAGGTCCGCGGGAGAGGGCGAGCAGCCCTCTCCCAAGTTTGGATCTGCCTGACCCCGCTCTATCAAAAACACCGCCGGCGCGGCTCAGCAGATTCCGCTCGTTACAAGGCCGCGACCGCGCGGGAGCGGTTCTCACCACAAGGCTTGAGGCGGCAGGCAGTCGGCGAGGAACAATGTCCAATCGCGAAAGAGGGCGGAACAGGCTTCTCCCTGCCTGTAAACGATCAAACGACAATATCTTTAATTACCTCGCCGCGCACTTCTGTCAGCCGTTCTTTACGCCCCAGGTGCATGTAGCTGAGCGCATCCTGGTTCAGACCCATCTGATAGAGCAGCGTGGTGTGCAGGTCGCGAAAGTGGACCGGGTTCACGGTGGCTTTCAAGCCGATGTCATCGGTGGCTCCATACACAGTGCCGCCTTTGAATCCGCCGCCCGCTACCCACATCGAGAAGCCCGTGTTGTGGTGATCGCGGCCTTTACTCTTTTCCGATTCCGGCGAACGGCCAAACTCACCGCCCCACAGCACGATGGTTGAATCCAGCAGACCGCGCCGCTTCAGGTCTTTGATGAGCGCCGCAACCGGCTTATCGGTCCAACTCGACATCCGCAGGTGATTGCTCTCGATATCGTTATGCGCATCCCATTCGGCTTCGGGGCCGCCACCGCCTGAGACCACGCATACGAAACGAACTCCGTTTTCCACCATGCGGCGGGCCATCAGGCACCGGCGACCGTAGTCGTCAGTCAGCGGATTGCCGACGCCGTAAAGATCCAGCGTTTCTTTCGGCTCGTTCGAAAGGTCGAAGACCCTGGGCGCTTCGGTCTGCATCTTAAACGCCGTGTCATAGGCCGACATGCGCGCGGCGAATTCGAGATCTTCGCCCGCGGTAGCCGCATTCAGGTCATGCAGAAGTTGAATGGAGCGGCGGCGCTCATCGAGCGACACACCCTTGGGCAAATCCAAATTCAGCACGGGCTTGTTGCCCGGACGGAACATGGTGGGTTGATAGACCGAGGGCAGAAAGCCATTCGTATACATCGGCACGCCCGCTTCCTGGGCGCCATGCGAATCCGGCATCACCACGTACGCCGGCAGATTCTCCGCTTCCGAGCCAAGCCCGTAGACAACCCAACTTCCCATGGCGGGAAAGCCCGGAATCACCCGACCCGTCATCATCTGATACTGTGCCGCGGAATGAACGACCATGTCGCCATGCATCGATCGGATCACGCAAAGTTCGTCAGCCACTTCAGCCTGGTTGGGAAAAAGATCAGAAACCTCCACCCCCGACTGGCCATACTTCCTGAACGTCCGCTTGGTGCCCAGAATGCGCGATTGCGCGTTCACGTTTTGATACTGAACGTCGCCGAATTCGGCGGGTCGCTTCTGTCCGTCGAGCTTGTTAAGAAGCGGCTTTGGATCGAAAGTTTCAAGGTGCGAAGGGCCGCCCGCCATGAACAGGAAGATGATGGATTTCGCCTTCGCGTGCTCCGGCATGTGGGGCGGTTTCGGTGCCAGCGGATTGAATTTCGCGGCGGCGCGCGCCTCGCTGGCGGTCATTGACGCCATGGCGAGACTACCGAATCCACAAAAACAATTCTGCAGAAACTCGCGGCGATTACGGGGGTAACGGATGTGTTCGCGCATGGTCAGTTCACGTATAGAAAAGAGTTTAAGTTGAAGACGTCCAGGGCAAGCTCTTTCAGCCGAACCGGGTCGCCGGGTTTCTCCGCCAGAAATTTCACCGCGAGTTGCTTCTCTTTCAGCGAAGGCAAATGGCCGGTAGCAAGTCGCCACGCCAGATCGATACGCTCAGCATCGGTCTTACGGGATTCCGCAATTCGGTCAGCGAAAAACTGCGCCAAGCTATTCGACAGCTTTCCGTTCAGCAGTTCCAGTGCCTGGGGCGCATGAGTCGATTGCTCACGGCGCGCACAAGAGAGCTGCATGTCGGGAGCATCGAATACGCTCATGAACGGTAGTTGCAGATTGCGCTTGTAAATCATGTACATGGTGCGCCGGTCGTATTCGGACTTGTCCTTCGTCGCGACCCAGTATTGCGGACGCTTCAGCATTTTCACCAAATCCGAATCGATGGGCTCCATAACGCTGTGGCCGCCGACCTTTCCGTTGAGACGCTCCGAAATGCTCAGCATCGAGTCGCGGATTTCTTCCGCCTCGAGGCGTCTCCGGCTGAATTTCCAGACAAGCGCGTTCTCGGAATCCTTCTGTATTGCCAGCTTCTCGACAGGCGATTCACTGGCCTGCCGGTACGCGCTCGAAAGCAAGATCATCCGGTGCAGCGGCTTCATCTGCCAGCCGTTCTCGATAAATTTGTTGGCGAGATAATCGAGCAGCTCGGGGTTCGACGGTTTGCCTCCCATGCGCCCGAAATCGTTTGCCGTAGAGACCAGGCCGCGTCCGAAATGATACTGCCAGATACGGTTGACCATCACGCGCGCAGGCAAAGGATTTGCCGGATCGATAAGCCAGTTTGCAAGTTTGAGCCGAGGTTTTTCGATGGTTACCGGCTCTTCCGGGGCGCCATCGGGAAGCAGAACTCCCAGAGGCCTCACGCCGACAGCTTCAACCGGTTGCTGATAATCTCCCTTGAAAAGCGTGTGAAGCGTGGTTGCGCTCTTCGGGTCATCCTTCACGGCGTAAATCGCCGTTAAAGGCAATGGCATCTTCTCATCAAGCGCGTCGAGCTGCGTTTGAATCTTACCCTTTTCTTCTTCTGTCGCCCGGCGCATTCTGCCCTGCAACTGGCGCATTTCCAGCTGAATCGGGTCGACTTGTGCCTTCCACGAGGCCTGTTCCTCAGGCGTGGCGCGAATCAAATCGTTCGGTTGCGCCTGCGCGAAAAAACCCTGAAGCCGGTAGTAATCGGACTGTCGGAACGGATCGAACTTGTGATCGTGGCATCGGGCACAGCCAACCGTTACGCCCAGAAATGCCGCGCCCACGATATTCGTCATTTCCGTGAGCACTTCATTCCGCGAACTCGCCACGTTCTGGTTGCCCGCGTTCTTCCGCAGAGGTCCCAGCCGGTTGAATCCGCTTGCCACCATAAAGGTTTCGTTCGAGGCGTCCATTTCGTCGCCCGCCAGTTGTTCTTTCACGAACTGGTTGTAAGGCTTGTCTTCGTTGAAACTCTGCACCACATAGTCGCGGAACCGGTAAGCGTCGGGGCGGTGCGTGTCGTATTCGTAACCGTCCGATTCGGCAAACCGGACAACATCCAGCCAGTGCCGGCCCCACTGTTCTCCGTACCGCGGCGAAGCGAGCAGCCGGTCGACCAACTTTTCGTAGGCTTTCGGGGACTGATCTTTCACAAAATCGTCGATTTCCCGCGGAGTGGGCGGCAATCCATGCAGGTCATACGTTACGCGCCGAATCAAGGTAACTTTATCCGCTTGCGGAGCCGGTTTCAGACCATTTTTCTTCAGCGCGGAAAGAATAAACGCATCGATCGGCGTTTTAACCCAGGCTCTGTCCGCAGGCATGCTCAGCGCGGGTGGAACGGCTCTTTGGCGCGGCTGGAAGGCCCAATAACCGCGTTCCCCGGGCTTGTAGGTTCCCAGCGGCGCGATCTTCCCGGTGGCATCTTTTTCAGCGCTGTCAGCTGCGGGGACCGCGAGCACAAGGGCCGTTGCGGTCAGAAAGGCGAGCATTTGCTTCATAGGACGCTACTCCAATGAAACTATCACAATAAAGATCGGGGTAAGACCATACCTGGGTTGGGTCACGGCTGACCCCAAATGCATGTTTCCACCCGGTGCTATTCTGGATTTGCGAAACGGAGCCGCTATCTGTGGATCTGAACCTTGAAACTCTGAAGACCGAAATCCTCGACTACCTCGCCGTCTCGGAGTTTGCCGTTTTCCGCAGTCATGCGGGCGGTCTGGATGCACTGCCCATCATCACCTGGGACGTGGAGCGCTTCCCCGACTACCGCATGTTTCTTGAGACCGCCCAAAAAGCCGGACAGCGCCTGATTCTGTTCGCCGCCCGCGAATTTGAAGAGTCTGAAGTGGACGAGGCCCTCGAAGAAATGCAGGACGCCGAACTGACCCGCGAGGAATCCCGTGAGTTCGAAAAGCGCTTGCGAGATGCGCGCCGCCATGCGGGCGTGACTTGCTCTCTGGAACTGGCATTCGATCACAATTCACACCTCTACGTTTACGAGGTTCAGCCCGACTGGTACGAGGAATTTCTCGAAACAGTTGATGAGCTTACCAGTCTGATCCCGGCAGGTGAGGATTTTACTGACGACAGCAACGACGGTCTCGGCGGCTATTATTCCAACAACTAACCGCTGGGTGTTTCCGGACTCCGCCGATACCACGAACATCGCGATTCTCTCGGAAGAACTCCGGATTCCTTTTGCGGCGGCCCAGCTTCTCTGGCGCCGCGGTTATCGTGACGGGGCCAGCGCCGAATATTTCCTGAATCCCCGCCTTCAGGACATGCACGATCCATTTCTTCTGCGAGATATGGATATCGCCGTTGAGCGCATTCTCCGGGCGGTAGCGGCTCAGGAATCTATCGAGATTCACGGCGATTATGACGTGGATGGCGTTACCTCTACTGTCGTCCTGAAGACCGCGCTTCAACTGATCGGCCTTGAAGCGGCATGGCACATTCCACATCGTTTACAAGACGGCTACGGGATGCAGCCAGTCGCGGTAGACGGCGCACATGCGCGCGGCGTCCGGCTCCTTATCAGCGTGGATAACGGCATTCGCGCCGAAGCGGCGATCACACGGGCCGCCGAGCTTGGTATCGACGTGATCGTCACGGACCACCACCTGCCCGAGACTCAAATGCCGCCCGCCCTGGCGATAATCAATCCCAGCCGCACGGATTGCAGCTACCCAAATTCCAATCTCTGCGGCGCGGGGGTCGCACTCAAACTCGCACATGCATTGCTTTTACGCGCAGGTTGGCCGGAGGCGAAGTTATTCCGCACGTTAGAGTCTTTCCTGAAACTGGTGGCGATTGCCACTGTGGCGGATATTGTTCCGCTCACTGGCGAAAACCGCGTGATCGTGAAGTATGGCCTGAAGGGTTTGGACGATATCCGAAACCCCGGTTTGCGCGCGCTTCTGGAAGTGGCGGGTTTCAAAGGCAAGGTGCCAAACGCAACCGAGGTGGCATTTCGAATTGCTCCCGCGATCAATGCCTCCGGTCGCATGGACAGCGCCGGGCTTGCGGTTAAAATGTTTCTCACGAAGGATGCCGCGGAGGCCGAGAGCATTGCGCGGGAACTCTTCGCACACAATCAGGAGCGGCAGACCGCCGAGCGTGCTATCGTTCACGAGATTTTTGAACGCTGTGTTTCGACGCCCGTTACCGACATGGATGCCGCCCTGGTCTTTTGCGGAGAAGGCTGGCATCGCGGTGTCGTGGGGATCGTCGCGAGTCGTGTGATGCAGCGATTTCACCGACCGGCGGTCGTGATGGGAATCGAAAACGGCGTTGCCCAGGGGTCGGCCCGCGGCGTTGAAGAATTTCACCTGCTCGATGCTCTCGAAAGCATGCGCGAACTGCTCACTAAGTTCGGCGGGCATGCTCATGCGGCCGGATTAACATTGCCGGCCGACAGCGTGGATGTATTTCGCGAAAGGCTGCGCCTCTACACTGCCCAGCGCCTGACGCCCGAACAGATGCGGCCAGTGGTCAAGGTAGATGCGATGTTGAATCTTCCCGACGTAGACGAGCGCTTATGGCTCGCGCTGGAGCAGATCGCTCCGTTCGGGATGGATAATCCACGCCCTGTATTCGGGCTGCGAGGAGCCCGCCTGTCCGGCCCGGCGCAGCTTTGGAAAGACAAACATCTGAAGATGGCTGTTAAGCAGGGCGGCCGGACCGTAGTCCTGAAGGGCTTCGGGATGGGCGAGCGAGCGCCCGAACTGCCAGACGGCTGCATGGTAGATGTAGCGTTCGAAATCGAGCGCGACTGGTTCGGCGGATTAGGTCTGCTCGCGCGGAATTTCCGGGGCGTGGAACCGGCAAACGCGTGAAATTCTGTAGTGCCTTGCGTTAGAAATTCATTGCAAACAGTTGTGGGATGTTATCCCCCGCGGCGGTTGGTAACCGCCGCTCCGCCGCCGCCGCAGGACACTAAACCAGAACCGTAAAAGCCGTTTCCGTCCGCTGCACCGGACGATAAAGTGTATCGCGCTCCACCGGCGTACGCCCCGCGAGCTTAATCAACCGCAACAGTTCCCCACGCCGTAAAGACTGAGTCACCGTAGAACCCGCATCGTGGTAAATCTTCTCTTCCACCACGGTTCCATCAATATCGTTAGCACCAAACCGCAGCGCAGTCTGCGCAATACGCGGAGTCATCATAACCCAATACGCCTTAATATGCGGGATATTGTCCAGCATCAAACGCGCCACGGCGATGTTCTTCAAATCGTCGAATCCAGTGGTCGAAGAAATATGTGAAAGCGCCGTATTATCCGGATGAAACGCAAGCGGAATGAACGTGACAAAACCTCGGGTCTCATCCTGCAGCGCACGCAATCTCACCAGATGATCGGCACGGTCTTCTTCGTTCTCGATATGCCCGTATAACATGGTGCAGTTCGAATGCAGACCCAATTCATGCGCGGTGCGGGCAGTCTCCAGCCATTCATCGCCGGTCAGTTTGTGATCGCAGATAATCCGGCGCACACGCTCCGAAAAGACCTCGGCGCCGCCGCCGGGCAGCGAATCCATGCCGGCCTCACGCAATCGAACCAGCACCTCTTTCACGCTGATCTTTTCCCGCCGTGCGAAGTAGCCGATTTCCACCATCGTGAATGCCTTCAGATGAATTGTCGGGTAACGCTCTTTTAATCCCCGCAGCATCTGGCAGAACCAATCGAGATTCAACTCAGGATGCAGCCCGCCCACAATGTGGAATTCAGTAATCTGCTCACTCCAACCCTTGCCCGCGGTCTCCCAAACCTGTTCGAGCGTCATGGTGTACGAGTTCGGGTCTCGCCGCTGCTTGCCAAACGCACAAAGGCGGCAACTGGCAACACAGACATCTGTCGGATTGATGTGCCGGTTCACATTGAAGTACGTGACATCGCCGTGAAGGCGCTCGCGCGGAATGTTGGCCAGATACCCAAGCGCCAGCAGGTCATTGGTGCGATAGAGTGCCAGCCCGTCTTCGTAAGACAGTCTTTCGCCCGCTTCCACTTTTTCCCGGATGGGCAACAGTCGCCGGTCTTCGAAGTAAACGTTCATAGATATTGAGGATGCAGGAAGATATCGGCTGCCCAAAAAACGAAGAATAGCACGCTGACCCACCCGTTCATGGTAAAAAACGCGGCATTCACGCGCGAGAGATCGTTCGGTTTCACAAGGCCGTGTTCGTAAACCAGCAGCGCCGTAACCGCGCCTACTCCACAAACCGCAAGCACACCCAGGTGCAATTGATAGACCAGCATCAACAGCGAAAAGATCATCAGCGCGTGCAGGGCGCGAGCAATCAAAAGAGCCTTTGAAATGCCGAACAGCTTTGGAACACTGAACAGTTCCGATTCCAGATCGAATTCGTAATCCTGGCAGGAATAAATAACGTCGAAGCCCGCCGTCCAAAAAGTAACGGTGGCGGTGAGCCAGAGAATGCGCGGGTCAAGCGAGCCACGCACCGCAATCCAGGCCGCCGCCGGCGCGATACCGAGCGCGAAGCCGAGAACAATATGCGACAGATGAGTGAACCGCTTCGTATACGAATACGAAAGCACCACCGCGAGTGCCAGCGGAGCAAGCCGGAAACAGAGCGTATTCAGCGCCCATGCGGCGCCGAAGAACAGCGCACAGGACGCAAGCGTAAACCCCCAGCAAAAAGCTCTGGTGAGCAGGCCCGCCGGAATATGGCGCGACTTCGTGCGCGGGTTTCGCGCATCTATTTCGGCATCCACCAACCGGTTGAAAGCCATCGCCGCCGAACGAGCGCCCATCATTGCGAGCACTATCCAAAGAAGCGTCCACCAACCGCGTGTTGAAAAGCCACCGCTTTCGCGAAATGCCAGCAGCGCGCCCGTAAGTGCGAACGGCAGCGCGAACACAGAGTGCTCAAACCGAATCATGTCGAGCGTGAGGCGGAGCCGTTTGATGAACATGCCTGGCGGGAATCTCTTATTTTAGCCGATGCGGATTCGCCCACGCCCGCGAACTTCTGTCAGACCCCTTCTGGTAAGGTGAGCATGGAATGACGGAAGACCAACTTCGCGCTCTGTTCGAAGATGTGAAGAACGGCGCAACAGATGTGGATGCCGCTCTCGAACGCGTGCGGCACCTGCCATTCGAGGACCTCGGGTTCGCGAAAGTAGATCACCATCGAGCACTTCGGCAAGGAATGCCGGAGGTTGTTTTTGGGCTTGGGAAGACCACTGAGCATGTGCTCGCAATTGCGGGGAAACTGCTCGACAATTCCGAAAACGTTCTCATCACGCGCGCCACGGCCGATATGGCAGTGCGGGTCACCAAAGCGTTTCCCGATGCCGAATATTTTCCACTCTCGGGCGCCATCCGCTTTTGGCGGAATCGCACGCTTAGAGGGAAAGGAAAGATCGCGGTGGTCTGCGCCGGTACCAGCGACATACCTGTAGCCGAAGAGGCGCAGGTAACGGCCGAAGCGATGGGGAACGAGGTGGATGCCATACACGACGTAGGCGTCGCCGGTATTCACCGGCTAATCAGCAACAGAGCGCGCCTTGCCGACGCCAAAGTAATCGTGGTGTGCGCCGGTATGGAAGGCGCCCTGCCAAGCGCTGTGGGTGGTATGGTCGCCGTGCCGGTCATCGCGGTCCCGACGAGCGTTGGCTATGGAGCCAGTTTCCATGGGCTTGCGGCGTTGCTGGGTATGCTGAACAGTTGCGCAAGCAACGTCACGGTAGTGAATATAGATAACGGCTTCGGCGCGGGCTATGTAGCGAGCCTGATCAACCGACTCTGATCGCCCGGTCGCGCGCAGACTTACTCTCTCTCTGCAATACTGATCTGCCGCTCTCGAGTTTGGGATTTCCCAATCGCAACGAGAGTCCTGGTGGCTCGACATTGCAGGTACAGCATTCGCCTGAGTCGGTCAAAGCATTCCCGGCCGGCCTGCCCGATCAGAGGCCGAACACGAGATATTCCGGCGCGCAAATGAGGACATTTTTCCCCGACTACTTATTCGGAACGCGGCCCGGCTTGTTCACCTGGCGGGCCCGTCCAAAGGCCAGCGATTTTTCCGGCACCGGCAGCGTAATGACGCTCCCCGCCGCAACGTATGCGCCCTCCGCGATTTCGAGCGGCGCCACCAGGGTTGAGTTGCTGCCGATGAACGCGCCATCTCCAATGTGCGTCTGATGTTTATTGCGGCCGTCGTAGTTACAGGTAATAGTCCCGGCCCCGATATTGACCTTCGACCCAATAGTGGAGTCGCCCAGATACGCGAAATGCATCGACTTTGATCCCGCGCCCAGATGCGTTTTCTTCAATTCCACAAAATTGCCGATGTGCGCATTCTCGGAGAGATGCGCCCCCATCCGCATACGGGCATACGGCCCCACGTGCGCATGTGCATCCACCTGAGATCCCGAGACAATAGAAAACGGGAACATCTCAACGCCATCTCCGATCGCCGCGTTCTCGACAATGCAGGATGCGCCGATGGAGCAGTTCTCACCAATGGTCGTGTTACCCGTAATCTGTGTAAAGGGCCCAATCACGGTATCCATTCCGACGCGCACGTCCTTGTCGATGGTCACCGTCTCCGGACGTTCAATGGTCACGCCGTCGAGCATCAATTCCCGCGCTTTGCGGTCGCGCATGATTTTGTCCACCGCGGCCAGTTCCACCCGATTATTGATACCGAGCAGTTCGCTGGAATCGGCTATCTTGAGAGCCGTCACGCGACGCCCGGCCCTGAGCAGTATCGCGATCATATCCGTGAGGTAATACTCGCGGGCCGGGTTGTCGGTAGTCAGTTCATGTACATGTTTCCAGAACGCCGCCGCATCGAAACAATAGAATCCCGCGTTGATTTCATTCAGGGCCAATTGCTCAGTGGTGGCCGCCTTGTGCTCGACAATCGCCTCGACGTCGCCATTCGCCGCGCGCACGATCCGTCCATAATGAGTCGGGTCCGGCAAATCGGTCGTGATCATGGAAGCACCAGATCCGGTCTCTTCGAAATGCGCTGCAAGCCTTGTCACGGTTTCCGGCCTGATCAGGGGGCAGTCGCCGTTCAAAACGATCAACAAGCCGCCGTGAGATCCGATTTGGCTCTGGCCGCACATCACCGCATGTCCCGTGCCCAACTGTTCCTTCTGGTGAATCGACCCGACGCCCGCCTTTTCTGCAACTGCCCGTACGGATTCCGCCTCGTACCCCACCACTACGAAGATCCGTTCCGGCGGCGCAACGCCCCGGGCCGCATCAATCGCATGTTCCACAAGCGACTTACCTCCCGCGCGGTGCAGCACCTTAGCCATACGGGACTTCATACGGGTGCCTTGTCCCCCCGCCAGAATCACAACAGTTGCATCGGTAATCATTCCAGAACCAGTTTCGCAGCCGGAAGCTTTTTTGCGCGGCGACGCCTCCGCCCGCGTCGCGCCAGATCCATGGCCACCGCGGCGGTCGCCTCCGGATTATGCCGAACTTTTGGACCGTGCTGCAACAAATCAGCGGCAATGACGCCGATTCCCATCTCGCGAAGGCGGTGCAGATCGTTCTCCACCGGAGAGGCGTTTTGTTCCGCGTATTTGCGTCGCAGCGCCGGAGAAATTCGGGTAGTGCTAAGCACCGCAAAATCCACCAGCGGCCCGCCGGCGTGCCTGCGGATCTCTTCCAGGTGGTCTGAAGCGCAAAAATCGATCGTCTCGCCGGGTTGCGACATCAGGTTCACGAAATATGCCTTGAGCGCGCCGGACTTTCGAATTGCCTGCGGAATCCCTTTCACCAGAAGATTCGGGATCACGCTCGTGAACAGCGATCCGGGGCCCAGAGTGATCAAATCGGCGCGTTCGATCGCTTCGAGAGCCTCTTTTAAGGGCTTCGCGCCAGGAGGCGTCATGCGAATCTCCCGAATCCTCTGTCGGCTCTTGCTGATCCGTGTTTCGCCGGACACCACGCGACCACCCTCAAGCACGGCCTCCAGCCGGACATCCGCCGCGGTCGCGGGAAAGATTCGGCCGGCGATCTTCAGCACTTCACACGATTTCTTCACCGCCTCCGGGAAGTCGCCCGTTACCGTACTCATCGCCGTAAGGAACAGGTTGCCGAAGCTGTGCCCTTTGAGCCCATGGCCCGCCTCAAACCGGTACTGGAATAGTTGAGAAAGAAGCGCGCCGTCCTCAGACAGCGCCACCATGCAGTTCCGAATATCACCGGGAGGCAGCACGTCGAACTCGCGCCTCAAACGTCCCGAACTGCCTCCGTCATCGGAAACCGCCACAATCGCGGTGATGTCGAGTCCCGGCGCATTGAAAGGGCCGGCGTATTTTTTCAGGCCGGAAAGAAGCGACGATAGACCGGTGCCGCCACCCATACAAACCACGCGCAGCGGTTCAGTCATTCGTTCTGAGCCGCGATTGCAAAAAAGCGGTACGCCGCAATTTAGCTATCGCTTGCAACATCGTGCGTAAGCAACATCCGGAGGGCAGGGAACTGCTGTGCCAGACCTGTGAACTCGGAATCCTGCTTCGCCATGACCCGGTTCCTGGGCTCAAGATCGATCGCACGTTTCAGGTTCTCACATGCGCCGTTCCCATCCCCGTCGTACCCGCAGCAAAGGGCCAGCGTGTAATAAATGTGATCGCCGTCGGGTTGCAGTTTCAAGGCCAACGAGAGATGATTCCGCGCCTGCGGCAAATCCCCGGCGTTCAGACGCTCTACGCCATAGTAGAAATGATCTTCAGCGGTTCGGAATTCCACCTGCGTCCGCGTGCAGTGGCGCAGGCAGATTTGCTCATACGACCGAGCCTTGTCGGCCACGTGAACCGCGGGTCCCCGCGAGGCTTCCCGGAACAAGGGCAACGCCTCCTCAAATCTGCGCTGCGAAAACATTTGAACCGCGTCATTCCATGTGTTTAGCTGCAGATCGGTGGGGCGCGGCAAGTCCTTGGGGGGTGCGGCTGCCGCGCCCGCATCTTCCGCGGTGGCCTTCTCCCGCCTCCTCACGGTAAGTACGGACTCGGCTTTGTCCGTCCCGGTGGCAGCGTTCATAGCAACGGTTGTTTTTTTCTTCGGTGTCATTTGGGTGTACTGCCAAAGCGCCTGTTTAAAGGCCGTCGTTAACGTGAGGTTATAACAAACCGCGGAACGAACTGCAACCGGTGGTTTCGGAAATGTGCTTTCGGAAAATTCGACAGCCCGCGAATCCGGCGAGAAACCGGGCGGTGAAACACACCCCGAACTGATAACCTCAAATTGATTCCAATGAAACTGCCGCTGAACACGGGGACGCTTAGAGTCTGCTGCCGCGTCTTCCTAACCCTGTCCCTTATCGCTGAACCCCTGATCGCGCAATCGTTTCACGGCGCAGCCGATTTCGACGCCGTCATCAATCAGGCCATTCGCGAAGACAAGATCCCCGGAGCCGTTCTGGTCGTGGGACATCAGGGGAAGGTTGTTTACCGAAAAGCGTACGGGTATCGCGCGCTCCTGCCCGCCAAAGAAAGCATGACCGTCGACACCGTGTTCGACATTGCCTCCCTCACCAAAGTGGTCGCAACCACCAGTTGCATCATGAAGCTCTTCGAGCAGGGCAAAGTGGAAATCGATGCGCCCGTCACCACCTACCTGCCGGAATTTCAGGGCGGTCAGAGCCCCATCACCATTCGCCAGCTGATGACTCATTTTTCCGGTCTCCGGCCCGATCTCGATCAGGAACCCGCGTGGAACGGCTACGACAACGGAATTCACCGCGCTCTGATCGATAAACCCGTGAATCCGCCGGGAGCCAAATTCGTCTACAGCGACATCAATTTCATTCTGCTCGGCGAAATCGTCAGGCGTGTCAGCGGCCTGCCTGAGAACGATTTCGTGAAACAGGTTCTGCTCGATCCTCTGGGCATGCGTGACAGTGGCTATCTGCCAGACCCGGCGCGCCGTCCAATTATCGCCCCCACGGAAATGCTGAAGGACGGCACGCTTCTGCGCGGCGTCGTTCACGATCCGACTGCCCGTTTCATGGGGGGCGTCGCCGGTCACGCCGGCATGTTCTCCACCGCGGACGACCTTGCGAAATTCTGTCAGATGCTGCTCGACGGCGGCGATGGTCTCTTCTCTCCGCCAACAATCCGGAAATTCAGCTCCGTGCATACGCCCCCGGGCCAGCCCGTTCAGCGAGGCCTCGGCTGGGACATCGATTCGCCCTACTCGGGAAATCGCGGAGACCTTTTCCCAGCCGGCGCTTCCTTCGGCCATACAGGTTTCACAGGGACTTCCCTCTGGATCGACCCGGCATCCGAGTCCTACGTGGTCCTGCTCGCCAATTCCGGCCATCCCCATCTCAGGAAGCCAATCACCCCATTAAGAAGAGAAGTGGCTACCATCGCGGCGGCCGGAATCGGCTACGAGCAAATGGCGGGCGCGCCAGTTCGGAAAACACTGACAGGATTGGACGTCCTCGCCGCTGGAAATTTCGCGCCCTTGCGTGGCATGCGAATCGGCCTGATCACCAATCAAAGCGGTCTCGACGAGCACGGACGGCGAAATGTGGATCTGATGAAGGCGGCTGGAATCAATGTGGCCGCCCTTTTTTCTCCTGAACACGGGTTTGCCGGAGTGGAAGATCACGAGAACATCGGGAATTCGATTGACCCCGCCACCGGTGTTCGGATCTTTAGTCTTTATGGCAAAACCCTTCGGCCGACGCCCGAAATGCTGAAGGGCATCGATGCCCTGGTTTTCGACATTCAGGATCTGGGCGTGCGTTTTTACACCTTCGAATCCACCATGCTTTATTCGCTGGAAGAAGCCGCAAAAGCGAAAATTCCGTTCTACGTTCTCGATCGCCCCAATCCGCTCACCGGATTGCATGTGGAGGGTCCAATGCTCGATGCCGATAAATCGTCCTTTGTCGGCGCATATCCTTTGCCTTTGCGGCACGGCATGACCATTGGAGAACTCGCCAAATTGGAAAACGGGGAGCAACACCTGAATGCCGATTTGCATGTGGTGGAAATGGCTGGTTGGAATCGTGCGGACTGGTTTGACGCCACAGGTCAGCCATGGATCAATCCCTCTCCGAATATCCGCAATCCCAACGAGGCATTGCTATACCCCGGCCTCGCGATGCTCGAATATTCCGAAAACTACTCGGTCGGCCGCGGCACTGAGGCTCCCTTCGAGCGCATTGGCGCGGAATGGATAAATCCCACCCAACTCCGTGACTATCTGGGAGCAAGGGCAATTCCAGGTATTCGGATTTATCCGATGAGATTCACGCCGGAATCCTCGCATCTGAGCGGCAAAGCCGTTAGCGGTTTGGGTTTTGAGGTTACGAACCGGGATGTTTTTTCCTCGGGCAGATTCGGGCTGGAACTGGCATCTGCGCTCGCCAAACTGTATCCGGGCAGGATTCAGTGGGAAACGAATCGAAAACTCATTGGGAACGGCGCCGTGATGAACGCGCTCTCAACAGGAGCGGACCCGCTGGCCGCCTCCACCGCCGGGCTCGACCAGTTCCTGGCAGTCCGCGAAAAATATCTCCTCTACCGCTGAACGCAAAAAGGGGACGCAAAAAGGCGCAAAAAGGGGACAGACGCATTTTGCGAAAAAATGCGTCTGTCCCCTTTTCGGGTACTTCTTAAGCTGCTGCCGCGCTCTGCTCCATCGCTTCGGTCGTCGTAACCTCGGCATCCGGACCTTCTTCCAACGATTGCTTGTTCTTGCTGCCCAGCGGACGGCCCCGCTTTTTCGCTTCTGACATCCAGGCCGGCGGGCGGCCCCGACGGGCTCCACGACCAGCCGCCAAGCGCTCCAGACTGAGAATCGCCTCCTCAATCTGCGCTCTTTCCTGCCGGAGATCGGCCAGGATCTTCGTTACGTCCATTTTTTGCCTCCTATGGCTCGTTCCAGGGCGGCTGCCGCGATCTGCATCTCTGTTCCAGTTCCGGAACGCAAATCCTGATTTATTGGTCGCCCAGATAAATTTGTAACGCATTGCCTGCTGAGATCGCAAGCATTTATGTTCTATTTTTGGAACGAACTTTTACGAGGCGTACCAGAACTGTTGTTTTTTAACGAATGCCCCGGATCCGAATCAGGGTTTCGGAGCACGCTTTTTCCAATAAAAATAGAGGGGCAATCCCAGCAACATCAATACGATACCCAATATCGCCTGCCGGGGCTTGTCTATTAACGTACGCACTTCGAGCACTGCCGCCCCCGCCAAAAACAGTCCCGGGACAATTGGATACCCCAGTGTTTTGTACGGCCTTGGTAAATCGGGGCGTTTTCTGCGGAGCACGAAAACAGACGCCGTCGCCATCGCGTAAAGAATCCAGCTGCCGAAAATCACAAAATTGTAGAGATCGTCGTATTTCCCTGAGAGCACCAGAAGACACGACCACCCCGTCAGCATCATGATCGAAACGCCCGGGGTATGAAATGCCGGGTGAACGCGAGCTGCCGAGCGGAAGAATAGTCCATCCCTTGCGGCCGCGTACGGAACCCGCGCGCCGGTCAGGATAGACCCATTTAATGCCGCAAAGATCGAAATCATGGCCGCAATCGAAACCGCCGCCGCCCCCGCCGGGCCTTGTACCCGCTGCATCATCTCCGCCGCAACCAGTTTGTGGCCCGCCACCTCCGCGGGCGTCAGCACACGAAAATACGCCCAGTTCGCGAGCATATAAATCGCGATCACCCCCAGCGTGCCTCCAATCAGCGCAAGTGGCAGATTCCTTTTGGGATTTCGAATTTCCGACGCCACCATGCCGACGTTATTCCAGCCGTCATACGCCCAAAGAGCCGCCACCAACGCGGCGATAAAGCCGGTTTGGAGAGGTGGCGCCGCCATTGGTTCGGCGTGCGCCGCCGCGTGCGAGTAGAGAAGCCCGGCAAGAATGAGAAACGCGATCAAACCGACTTTCACGACCGTCACTGCGATTTGTACGTTACCCCCGATCCGCACGCCGAAGTAATTGACCAGTCCCAGGAAAAGTATGAGGAAGAGCGCAAAAATCTGCCCGTATTTGATGGGCAGCGGCCCCACCGTAAACCAAACCTTCTCAAATTCCGGAATGAAGTGCGCGGTGTATTCGAAGAAGGCGGTGGCCAGCGTGGCGATGGAACCGCTCTTTGCCACGGAAAGCTGCGTCCAACTGTACAAATACCCCCACATTGGCCCATACGCTTCCGTGAGATACACATATTCGCCGCCCGCGCCCGGCAGGGCCGCCGCGAGTTCCGCGTAAGTGAGAGCCCCCGCGAGCGAAAGAATGCCGCCGACAATCCAAACGATGAACACCATTTGGACCGTTCCCACGCTTTGGATCATGGTTTGGGGAACACGGAAGATTCCGCTGCCGATCACTGTGCCAACCACAATTGCCAGCGCCGCTGCCAGCCCAAGATCCCGGCGAAGTTCGGTCATTCGATATTTATCCTGTTTTTAATCGCACTGCTTCTAATCAAGAAAGACGCGAGCCAGCCGGTTGTGAAGGTAACGGAACTCCCGATCAAAACCCACCAGGTGAACGGAATCTTCGTCCCCAGCTTCACGAATAACATCGCAATGGCCCCCGCGATCACTCCCGCGATCGCCGCCCGTTCCCCGGGCCGTTTTGTCAGAATGCCCAGCAAAAACACTCCCAGCAGAATTCCCAGCGTGACAGACGCGATGGAAAGTCCCGACTCCAGCACAGAGCCCCATTGGCTCGCCACCAGGGCAATTGCCGCCAACACGGCGCCCCACACGATGGTGGAAAGCCTGGAAACCCGCACGTAATGTTCAGAGGAGTGGCGCGACCGCGTAAGCGGCTGATAGAAATCGACCACCGTTGCCGACGCCAGTGAATTCAGGGCCGCCGAGAGATTCGCCATCGCGGCCGCCAGAATCGCCGCCATTGACAGTCCGGCTACGCCGATCGGCAGGGAATCCCAGATAAACGACGGATACAGACGGTCCGCCGGACCCACTATGGGGGCGCCCTCCCGCCAAACCCACAGCATCACGCCGATGGTCAGGAATAAAGTAAATTGAACAAAAATCACTCCCCAGCTGGAGAGAAGCGCAAGGCGGCTTTGGCTCTGATTTTTCGCGCTCAGCAGGCGCTGCACAACCAACTGATCGGTGCCATGGCTGGCGGTGGTCAGAAAACACCCGCCGATCAGCCCCGCCCAGAATGTGTATGGCGAAGTCCATGACCAGCGAAAATCAAACACTTGCGTCTTGCCGGCAGCGGTCGCGGCATCCCAAACGTGGGGTAAACCGCCCGGAATTTTCCCCGCCAAAACCAAAAAACTCGCTCCGGCGCCAAGCACGTACATAATCATCTGGATCACATCGGTCCAAATCACCGCCGTCATGCCGCCTTCGAAAGTGTAGAAGAGCGTCAGGCAAATAATCAGGAAGATGGAAGCCATTCCGCCGGTGTGCAGAATGATAGAAATCACAATCGAAATCGCGAACACGCGAACACCTTCCGCGAGTGCCCGCGTGATCAGGAAGATGCCGGCCGTCACCTTGCGCACATGCGGCCCGAAACGGCGTTCCATCAGGGCATATGCGGTCAGCAGATGTCCCTGAAAATACTGCGGAAGAAAAATCGTCGAAATCACAATCCGCGCCAGCAGGTATCCGAAGACCACCTGAAGAAAAACAAAGCTGCCTTTATACGCGAGCGGCGGCGTTCCAATAATCGTCAAAGTGCTTGTTTCCGCTGAGACAATGGAAAGCGCGATCGCCCACCAGGGGGCACTCTGCCCGCCCAGGAAATAATCCTTCAGAGTCTTCTGCGATTTGCGAAACCGCGCGCCGAACCATGTGACGCCGCCCAGATAAGCGAGGACGATCAGCAGATCGGGCAGGCGCAGATTCTCGAACGTAAGAGGCAAGGCTTGCGCGATTGTAACAGTTGGCCGGACTATAAAATGCTTACACGGGAACTGAGCGATAGTCCGCGGCGTCCACCATCTCAGCGCGTCTTAGTGGTGGAGTGATTGCTGGAACCATACGCGGTTCGGTATACTCCGCTTTTGCCGTTCTTCTTGAGATATCCTCTAAGACTGGCGGGACTGACCGGCAATTCGTACAAAGACGCGGGAGGCAACTGAAAGTGCATCATCGTTTAGCAGGACTAACGCTTGGGCTGGTGGTAGCGGCGACCACAGCAACTATGACTGCGTGGGCATCGCCCGCGCCCAATCCCGCACCCGCGCCGCAGGCTGCACAGGAATCGCCTTACAAAGATCAGGGCGAATACGATCTGGCAACAGCGGCCGGGAAAGAAACCGACCCACAGAAAAAATTAGACAAGCTGAAGGCATGGGAGCAGAAATATCCCGACAGCAAACTCAAGGGGCAACGCACGTTGTTGGAGGCGCAGGCCTATCTGCAGATTGCGATGTCAGCGTATGGCAAGAGTTCGCCGCCTGAACTGCTGGATGCCGGTCAGAAGGCTGCGCAAACCATCGTCGATAATCTCGACAATTATTTCTCGCCGTCCGTGAAGCCCGCAAATGTCGACGATAAGCAGTGGGCCGATATCCGGCACACGTTTGAGCTTCAGGCTCACTCGGTTCTCGGATGGATTGCCATGACGAAGAAGCAGGCGCCGCAGGCTGAAGAGGAGTTCAAAAAGGTTCTGTCTCTCGACCCCAACGCCGCCCAAATCTCTTACTGGCTGGGCAGTGTGATCATCAGCCAGAAGAACGTAGCCCGGTATTCTGAAGCGCTCTACGACATCGCTCGGTCCCTCGTGGTCACTGGCCCCGAAGCGCTTCCGCCGGCGGCAGCCACCGCGTATAACTCTTACCTGGAGAAGGCTTATATCGGTTACCACGGAGATAAATCGGGTCTCGACGATCTCAAGAAGACCGCCGCTGGCGCTCCGTTGCCGCCCCCCGGCTTTCATATCGAAAGCGTTGCCGAGATTCAAGCCAAGCAATTCAGCGACATCGAAGCATTCAACAAAGCCCATCCCGACATAGCACTCTGGCGCCAGATTCGCGACACGCTTAAGAGCGATCAGGGCGACACCTATTTCACGAGCATCAAGGGTTCGCAGATTCCGCCGGAAAACATCGGAATGTTCAAAGGTAAGATCGTTACCGTCAACGACAAAGACATCGTGCTGAATATAGATAACGCGGGTGGAGATGCCACTCTGAAGTTCGAAAAAGCCCTCAACGCCAAGGTCATTAACGTGGGCGACGAAATCGAATTCAAGGGCGTCGTGGAGTCGTTCGTGAAAGAGCCGTACATGCTCACGCTCTCGATCGACGATCCCAAGGAAAGCATCAAGGGCTTGCCCGCCAACGCATTCTCAGCTGCCCCCGCCACAAAGAAGGCCCCTGTCAGGAAGGCTGCGCCAAAGGCTGTCAAGAAAAAGTAGCCGATTCGCAAATTCGCGCGGCTCAGCAAGACTACTGAGCCGCGCGCTTGAGCAAGCGTTATTTTTTTCATCGTACGGCTGCCATCATGCGGTTGTTAAGATGAAGTTGCTGTATGCCTCTGTACGAATACAAATGTCATTCCTGTGGCAAAATTTTTGAAGTGATTCAGAAGTTTTCCGACCAACCCATCACGACTCACGAGGGCTGTGGTGGCGTAACTGAGAGATTGATCTCGGCTCCGGCCTTTCATCTCAAAGGGTCCGGCTGGTACGCGACCGACTACGCAAAGAAAAATGGCGGGCCCAAGCCCGGTGACACCAAATCCGATTCAAAAACGAGCAGTGGCGACTCGTCCGAATCCGGCTCCGCCAAATCTGAATCCAAAGACGTACAGGCAAGCGCTACAAAGTCAGAATCCGGAAGCTCGTCCGGCGATTCCAAACCGACCGCCGATTCGAAGCCTTCGCCGGCCCCGTCCGCTGACCAAAAATAAGGCTCCCATGGTTGCCACAAGAACCGTTGCTGAAGAGATTCTCGACCTGAAAGTCGACCGCCGGGCCATTCTGCTCGCGCATCACTATCAGGACGCTGAGATACAGGAGATAGCCGATTTCGTCGGCGACAGCCTGGAACTTGCCCGCAAGGCCAAAGAGGCTGAAGGCGATGTAATTGCGTTCTGCGGCGTCTGGTTCATGGCCGAGACTGCGAAAGTTCTCAATCCTTCCCGCATTGTAGTTGTGCCCGATAAAGAAGCCAGTTGCAGCCTGGTAGACGGATGTCCCGCCGAGCCCATTCGCGAATACCGCCGGCGAAATCCCGATCACGTAATCGTCAGTTACATCAACACCTCAATCGAGGTGAAGGCGGAATCCGACATTCTTTGCACCTCGCGAAATGCCGTGCAGGTAGTGAACTCCATTCCCGCCGATAAGACCGTTCTGTTTTTACCCGACCGCAATCTCGGAAACTACGTGCAACAACAGACCGGTCGCCAGAACATGAAAATCTGGCAGGGTTCGTGTATTGTTCACAACACCTTCCCGGTGCGGCGTTTGCTTGATGCAAAGGCTGCTCACCCGAACGCTGTGGTTGTCGCGCATCCCGAATGCCCGATCGATGTCCTGCGTCATGCCGACTTCATCGGCTCCACTTCCGCCCTCATCGACTACTGCGGTGCGAGCGATGCCCAGGAATTCATCGTCATGACCGAAAGCGGTGTAAATTTCTCGCTGGAGCGCGTCGCCCCCGGCAGGAAGTTTTATTATGTGGCAAACGAAAACTGCAACTGCAGCGAGTGCCCGTTCATGCGCCTGAACACGCTCGAGAAGCTGCGGGATTCACTCGTGAATCTCGAACCGCGGGTAGAGCTTTCGAAAGACCTGATCGCCCGCGCCCTGGTGCCCCTCGAACGGATGCTCGCAGTTCGGTAAAGTAAAAAGCGCAGTGGTCCCATTAACCGACAGATTCGGGCGCGTTCACGACAACCTCCGGATTAGCGTCACGGACCGCTGTAATATCCGCTGCTTTTACTGCATGCCGGAAGAAGGCGTGCAGTTCATGGATCGCGCGGGGATTCTCTCCTTCGAAGAAATCGAACGCTTTGTGCGCGTGGCCGTGCCCCTGGGGATCACCAAACTGCGGATCACTGGCGGCGAACCTCTCGTCCGCCGCGATTTACCAAGCCTGATCGAACGTCTCGCCGCGATCCCCGGCATTCGCGACATCGCGCTCACCACCAACGCCGTCCTGCTGGAAAAACAGGCGGCGGATCTCTACAAGGCGGGTCTGCGCAGGCTGAATATCCATCTCGATACGCTTGATCGCGAGCGCTTCAAATTCATCACCCGGCGTGACGATCTGCCGCGCGTAATGGCGGGTATCGGGGAAGCCGTCCGGGTCGGCTTCGAAAAAATCAAGTTCAACGTGGTCGCGGTAAAGGGTCTAATCGAGCCGGACATCATCGCCATGGCCCGTTACTGTCGCGAGCATAACTTCGAGCCCAGATACATCGAGTTCATGCCGCTCGATGCGCAATCGCTTTGGGATCGGCGGAAGGTGCTTACCGCCGACGAGATGATCGCGATGATCTCGCAGGAAATTGGTCCGCTGGAGGCGGTTCCCGATGCGGACCCGCGCGCTCCGGCTACCGAATATCGATATTTCGACGGTGGCGGCCGCCTGGGCTTCATCGCTTCCGTAAGCAAGCCGTTCTGTTTGAACTGCAATCGCCTTCGCCTCACGTCTGACGGCAAGCTTCGTTATTGCCTCTTCGCGATCGACGAAACCGATGTCAAGGATCTGCTGCGAGCGAACGCCGCTGACGAAGAGATCGCCGCGGTCATTCGTCAGAACGTCTCTGAAAAATGGATCGGCCACGAGATCAATTCAGGTAAATTCATTCCTCCTCCGCGCCCTATGTACGCCATCGGCGGTTAAGCCGGAACTTCTTTCGGAATCCGGTGTCTACCTCATTGAAAACAGCTGCTCATTCGAGCGACCGGTCACCGCGAATAAATTAAATCAGCTGCTGCTAACGGGAGAACCTGATGTTCGATCAGACGTTCGTCAATACGCACGCGCAAACGCGTAGACCGTGGACTGTGGCGGTCTCGCTCACTCTACAAACAGGGCTGGTCGGATTGATCGTAATCCTTCCCATGCTCCATCCGGAATTATTAAAACCGAAGGCGTTGGAGATGCCGATTTATTTGCCGATTCGGCAAACACCGCCGGTGCCGGATGTCATTGAGATGCCAAAGCAAGCCGAGAGTTTGCGGCCAGTATTGGGCCCGCCAAGGCTCTCCGTGCCCACAAAGGTTCCCGATTTTTCGGCACGCATGATTGCCGATGATGCGCCGAGTCTCCCAATTACCGGTGCATTGTCAGGTAGCGCTGCAATCGGAATCCCCGGATTGTCCGATGCCCTGCCAGGCTATGCTCTGCCGGTGCCGGGAACAAAACCCGCGCCAGTTGTGAAGCTGCCCGTTCCCAGCGAACCCCTTCACGTGAGCACAGGAGTGCAAGCCGCGAAATTGATCTTCGGCCCGAAACCCGCCTACCCCGCGCTTGCAAAAGCAGCGCGGGTACAAGGCACGGTGAAAATCGCGGCAGTGGTCGCGATTGACGGAGCAATCAAGAACCTGCGTGTGATGGGAGGCCCCCCGCTGCTGGTAAAAGCCGCGCTTGACGCTGTGCAGCAATGGCGTTACCAGCCGACACTACTAAACGGAAGCGCCGTAGAGGTAATCACCGAAATCGATGTGAACTTCACCCTGAATTAAAACGGGCAATCCTGCCCAATCCACTTAAGCTTTTGTGGGGCGAACCCCCGGTCCGCAGCCGACGCCCTCGTCGGTTTCCTCGGAGTGGTTGATTCTGCAACAGCCGACCGGGGGTCCGGCGCGGACGAGGGCGTCCCCCACAAAACTTATTGGCAGTCCGCGGCAATCCTGGCTGCGGAGTGGTTGACCACTGAGGCAGACGTGCGATGACCGGAGGTCGCCAGATCCCTCGTGCAAGCCGTGCGTGTCCGCTTATAAATCCCGATAGCCACAAAGCTCAATCCCGCGCTGTTCAATCACCCTGCGCGCCTCCGGTGACAACAGCGCGGCGAGCTCAATTTCGCGGCTCTCCTTCAAACGTGTCGCCGCAACCCGCAACTCCGGACCCAGCCGCCCCGGATGACACATAAACTCCGTCACACCATCCGGCAATCTTTCCAACGTCCGAACCAGGCTCCCGGAATCAAGGGCCCCTGTAATTTGAAAGCCGGTGAAGTAATCCGTGGTCCGCAGCCCTTCCAGCGCCGTGACAAAACCAGGCCGCATCACCCGCAGTCCAAATCCAACAGCACGTTTCGTAAAACGCGCCTTTGTATCGATCCCGAAATCGAACGGCCGCCGCACCCACGGAATCCCGAACTCGCGCGCCGCGAGCGCCACCGCCTCTAATACCGACGGCAGAAGATGCGTATGTTTATGCGTATCGAGATGCGTTGGCCGAACGCCTGCGGCAACAATCTTTTCGATCTGTGCCGATATCTCTTCATACACCGGAAGCTCGCGTCTCAGCACCGCTTGCACAAGCGCGCCCGACGTCGCCGGCAACTCGCGCCCAGGGTCAAGCACGCTGCGCCCCTGCACCAGCACCAGATGACAGCCAACATCGAGTAAGGGGTTCTCCCGCGCCAGCGCCACGGCATCGTCAAACGCATCGCCGTTGGCCATCAGCGTGGCGGCAGTCAGAATTCCGTGACGATGCGCCTCGATAATCCCGGAGTTCACGTCGCGCGTGAATCCGAAATCGTCGGCATTGACAATTAGGCGAATCAAAATAGCGTCAGACGAATCGTCAAGAACTTCTTAGGATTTTTGTGGACATCCGCCAGGAGACTATTCAACTCACGAGAAACGCCGTTCATCGAATCGTACAGTTGCGGATTCACCATCAGCTGACCTATCGTTCCCTGGCCCGAATTCAGCTTGTCGATCGATGTCGTTACTTTCTGCAGAACCGCGTTGAGCTGGTTCGAGAGTTCGTCATTCGTGAGTAATTTGCCCGCGGTTCCCTTGCCGGCATTCAGGTTATTCAGCATCTTCTTCGCTTCCTGGATGGTGGCCCGCGCCTCGTCGGCGATAGCGGGGTCATAGAGCAGCTTGCCCGCGGTGCCTTTGCCCTGCTGCACCTGGGCAAGCATATCGTCTGTGCGCGCAATGACTTTCCGAATATCGTTATAAAGCTCGTCGCTGTAAAGAACCTTGCTGATGGTGCCGTTGCTGTTCTTAACGTCCTTCACCAGTTGGCCCACTTCGCCCACCAGCGCATTTGCGCGGTTATATAAAGAATCGTCTTTCAGCAGCTTGCCAAGATTGCCCTGGCCCGCATCTACCACGGCAAGAAGGCCATCCACGCGCCCCAGGATCGTCTGGAACTGACCCAGCAGTCCGGAAGCCTGTTCGAGAATCTCCGGGATGTCCTGCGTCTGCAATGACGCTATTTCTCCCCCCGGCTCCACGTGCTTGGGATGCGTTCCTTTTGTGATGTTGATGTATTTGTCGCCCAGCAGGTTTGAAGCGCTGATCGCCGCCTTGGAATCGTCCGGAATCAGATCCAGATATTTGCGCGAGATCTTCATCTGGATTTCCACAGTGCGCTTCGGGTCATGCGAGCCGGAAAGCTGCACTTTGGCGATGTGCCCCACAAAAATGCCGTTCAGGCGCACCTGGGCGTTCTCCGCCATACCGGCGGAGTCCGCCAAATATGTCCGGAGCTGAAATTCGCCCGTGAGAAAGTTGCTTTGCGATGTCAGCAGAAAGATGAGCGCGCCCGTGATGGCCATCGCCACCGCGGCGACAATGCCCACCCGCAACTGCGCCCAGCTAACTTTTTTGGGGGATGCCATAAGGTCTGTCGTCTATGCCGGTTCGGGCCGCTTCACGAATTTCGATACATACGAATCGGAAGACGATTCCAATTCCGTCTGCCTTCCCTCAAACACCAGACGGCCATCGCGCAAAACCATGAAGATGGTGTTGGTCCCCGTTTCCCCGGCAGGGTCCAGCCTGCCGCTTTCCAAATTGTACCGGAAGTTCGCCACCAGGTTCCCATCCTGATAACGGTGCGTCACTACCAGCGCCGTCGTGTTATCCACGTCACGCTCTTTGATGATGAGCGCCATGATGGTGTGAGCGGTAATTGGGTCAAGGCCCGCCGTCGGCGAATCGTACAGCAGCAGCGGGGGTTTGGTTACCACCGCGCGCGCAATTGCCACGCGCCGGCGCATCCCGCCGGAGAGTTCGCTGGGATATTTATCCATCGTGTGCTCAAGCTCCACGAATCGCAGTGAATCGCGCACCGCCTGCTCCATTTGTTCACGCGGGATTCGGTTCGCCGTCTGATTCAGCAAAGGGTAAGCCACGTTCTGCGCAATCGTCATGGAATCGAACAGTGCGCTTTCCTGGAAAAGCATCCCGAGTTTTGCCCGGATCCCGAACAGATCGTGCTCCGGGCGATTCGTGACGTCTTCCTCAAACAGGAAAACCTTGCCTTCAGTCGCGCAGTTGAGGCCCATCGCCGTCTTCAGCAGCACCGTCTTCCCGCTGCCCGCCGCTCCCAGAATGATGCGTGTCTGCCCCGCCTTCACCTCGAAAGAGAGCTTATCCAGAGCGCGAACGCCATCGTCAAACACTAC
>Ga0105240_10000520_pt1 | contig 70859 bp, 54 predicted proteins | sample KBSC54metaG_FD_80426 | JGI IMG/M metagenome (GOLD analysis project Ga0105240, IMG submission 80426) | Corn rhizosphere microbial communities from Kellogg Biological Station, Michigan, USA - KBS C5-4 metaG | ecosystem: Host-associated > Plants > Roots > Rhizosphere > Soil | place: Michigan, USA...
AATCAGCTACGCTGAAAGGTTTGGAGATGAACCTTTAGCCCCTTCCGCCAAAGCGGTTTCCTTCAGCCCTTTTAAATAACATAACCAAACAAAAATTAACACTCCTGTATTCATAAAATAAAACTTTAAATACCTGTAATTTTCCTCTCCACCTCTTCCTTATAGTTCCTGCCGATGGGTATCTGATGATCACCAATGATGATCCGGTTCTTCTCTATCCGCCTGATCTTATCCTTTGCAATAATGAAAGATTTATGTACACGGATAAACTGCGCATCCGGGAACAGCTGCTGCATGGACTTGACAGACCCCTTGATGACGATCTTACCCGTTGCCGCATGGATGATGGCATAATCTTTCAACCCCTGTATATGAGTCACATCCGCAAAACATAATTTTATCCTCTGCACACCGCTTTTGACAAAGATGAATTCCGGTGTTTCCTTGCTGATCTCAAACCGGGCATCATCCGTCTTCAAAGAGAGAAAATCCTTTATCTTCCCAATGGCTACCAGGAAGCGATCCTGGGATATCGGCTTCAACAAAAAATCGATCACTCCCAATTCAAATCCTTCAAATGCATAATCCCGGAAAGCCGTGGTAAAGACAGTGATAGGCGGATGTGTCAACCCCTTTAAAAACTCGATCCCGTTCATTTCCGGCATCTCAATATCCAGGAATAAGGCATCCGCCGGATGATGCCGCAAGAATTGCAGCGCGTCAAAAGCATTGTTAAAGCTGCCCACCAGCCTGACATACTCAAGCTGGAGCATATAGCCCGCCAGGATCTCCCGGGCCAGCGGCTCATCATCGATGATAACACAGTTCAGCATGACAGATCGATTTTTAATAATGCCTGGTATTTATCTGGCTGATCATTGATCCGCAGCTCATGTTTACCGGGATAGAGGAGCGCCAGCCTTCTTTTTAGATTTACCAACCCGATCCCCCCTTCCTTCCCCTGCTGTTTAAGTGTCCCTTTGCTATTTACGACGGCAACTTCCATATCCTTATCTATGCGAATAGTAATATGCATATAGGCATGTTGGACAGCTCTGCTGATGCCATGCTTAAAGGCATTCTCTACCAATGGCAATAGTAAGAATGGAGGTATCCGGCAATTGTCCGCACTGCCCTCCACCGTCATCCGGATATCCGCCTCGTTGCCCTGCCTGATCTTTTCCAGTTCCAGGTAATTGCTGAGATATTTGATCTCCTTCTCCAGGGGAACAAATGCTTCATTGCTTTCATACAGCATATATTCCATGAGCTCCGATAGCTTTAGTACAATATGAGGCGCATTATCCGATTTCTTGATAGTCAGGGCATAGAGGTTATTCAGCGCATTGAATAAAAAATGAGGATTCACCTGGCTGCGGAGATAATTGACCTCGGCCTGTAATTTCTCCACCTGCGCCTCCTGCAGCAGCTTTTTTTGCTCATACCAGTCGATGCTGAATTTCAATGCGACTGTCAGCAGCAAATAAAGAGAAGTGTGGGTAAAATTATAGATCAGTGAGGAGGTGAGCTCCCTATTCCGCCCCGGCCCCAGCACAAATCCATATAAGTAAGTGTCATAAAGACTTTGTATCAGCAGGTAGCCAATGATCAGCAGGAACACCAGCCAGAAATAGGCTCCATAGTTCTTCCGCAGCAGGTAGAATGGTATCAGCCAGTGAATATTGACCCATGCCAGCGCTATCAGCAGCGTGATCCTTACTACCGAACAGATAAGGAAATTTGGCAATCCGGCCTTCGTGATCAGGTAAGTGCGATCGTACAGGAATATGATGGTGACCAGGACCCAGTAAGCAAGATAGATCCAGGAACGCCGGACCGTCATGCCTCCCTTCATATTTGTGCTGAGCGTGTACTGCATAGCGCCAAATTAGGGTTTGTGGAAAGATGTAAAAAAAATTGTAGACCAACAACATGGAATATAGATGAAATGTACGAAGTATATTTGTGACATGATGTACCAAATATGAACCAAGCCTCCTATACTACCTTTCACAAACGGGTCACTTTAGCTGGCATGTTGATCGCCGTCGGCATCGTATTCGGAGACATCGGGACTTCTCCCTTATATGCGCTGGATGCCGTATTCCACGATCGGAAGATTACGGAACAGATGGCGCTGGGTTCCTTTTCGGCTATTTTCTGGACCCTGACCTTTCAGACCACGCTGAAATATGTCATCATAACCTTACAGGCAGATAATAAAGGGGAAGGAGGTATCCTGTCCCTGTATGCGTTGATCAGGCGGCTTTCTCCAAAATGGTTACTCTTCCCCGCGATGGCAGGGGCCGCCTTTCTCATGGCGGATGGTATCATCACACCCCCCATCTCCGTGGCCTCGGCAGTCGAAGGCTTACAGGCGATCTATCCGCATATGAAGACGGAAGGGCTTGTCATCATCATTCTGATCGTGTTGTTCCTGTTCCAGCAGTTTGGTACGGACAGGATCGGAAAGGTGTTCGGACCGGTGATGGTCATCTGGTTCACTTTTATTGGTATACTGGGGATCATGGCATTGCGGCATGCTCCGGATGTCTTGAAAGCCTTGAACCCCTGGTATGCGTATATCATGCTCCGGCAGACCCCCGGCGGCTTCTGGCTATTGGGCAGCATCTTTCTTTGTACCACGGGCGCCGAAGCTCTGTACAGCGACATGGGGCATTGCGGACGCAACAACATCCGGGTGAGCTGGATCTATGTCAAGATCATGCTGATCCTCAGTTATGCAGGGCAAACCGCCTGGCTGTTGCAGCACCAGGGCGAGTCCGTCGGCATCATCAGCCCCTTTTATCACATCGTTCCACAAGCCATCTATATACCAGCTCTCGTCATTGCGACGCTGGCCACCATCATTGCCAGCCAGGCGCTGATCAGCGGGTGTTTTACCCTGCTCAATGAAGCCATCCGGCTAAACATCTGGCCGAGGCACCGGGTGTTGTTCCCCAGCAATATCAAGGGACAGTTGTACATTCCCTTTGCCAACTGGATGCTGATGACCGGTTGCATTTGTGTCGTGCTTTATTTCCGCGTATCCACCAATATGGAAGCTGCCTATGGACTCAGCATCACCCTTACCATGCTGATGAGCACCGTACTCATTAACTTTTATCTTCGGGCCAAACGACTCCCCCTTATCGCGATCATAGCCATCACCGGTCTCTTCCTGTTCATCGAACTTTCTTTTTTAACAGCCAATTTCCGTAAGATAAAAGACGGTGGATGGCTTACGTTGTTGATCGGCGCCGGGCTTTTCCTGGTAATGTACATCTGGCGCAAAGGTCGTAGTACCAAACGATCGTTGGTGGGAAAGGTAAAGCTGGATGGATATTCCGACGTGCTAAAAAAGCTTAGCATGGACGAGCACATCCCTAAATATGCCACGAACCTGGTCTATCTGACGGCATCTGACTCTCCGGGACAAATTGAAAAGACAGCCATCGATTCCATCCTGTCCAAATCACCCAAACGGGCGGACATATACTGGTTCCTGCATGTCAATGTACTGGATGAACCCTATGCGCTAAGCTATAAAGTAGACTGCATCGCCCCCAACGATATTTATTTTATCACCTTCAATTTCGGGTTCCGCATCGAACCCCGGCTGGACTACTACTTCGGACAGGTAGTGCATGATCTCGTGGATGCAGGCGAAGTCGATGTCTCCGAAAGATGGGAACAACATTACCAGAAAAGCCGCATAGGCGATTTTCGCTTTTTGATCATGGAATCCTTTCTCTCTTATGAAAACAATGTCCCTTTCTGGAAACGGTTCCTTATGCGCGGCTATTTTAACCTTAAATATATCAGCGTAAAAGAAGTGGTCAACTTCGGACTGGACAAAAGCAATGTCACCGTAGAACAATATCCCATTGTCTTATCCACTGTCAAACATCCCCGGATCACAAGAGAAAATTAAGGCTGCCCCGCTCCGCCGGAAGAGCCATATATCTGCCCGGTGGCATAACTCCCTTTGGGGTCGGCCAGCTGCACATAGATAGAGGCCAGCTCCGCCGGCTGACCAGGTCTCCCAAACGGTGTATTGGCCCCAAAGTTCTTTTGCTTCTGCTCGGTGGCCCCGCCACTCACCTGCAACGGTGTCCATATCGGTCCCGGCGCCACGCCATTGACCCTGATACCCCTGACCGCAAGCTGTTTTGCCAGCGATTTTACATAATTCATAGTGGCAGCCTTTGTCTGTGCATAATCATACAGATCCGCAGAAGGATCATATGCCTGCTCTGAGGTTGTACCGATGATCACGGAGCCGGGCTGCAAGTGCGGCAGTGCTCTTTTGATGATCCAAAAGGGAGCATAAATGTTCGTCTTCATGGTCGAGTCGAAATCTTCAGTGGACAAGTCAAGTATAGAGGCCCGGGCCTGCTGTCTCCCCGCATTGCACACAACGATATCGAGACCGCCCAGACCGCGAACGGCATCATCCACAAGCTTTTCACAAAACTTTTCATCCCGAAGATCACCTGGGATAGCCACCGCTTTCCGCCCCTCTTTCTGTATCAGCTCGATAACCTCGCGGGCATCCGGCTCCTCAGTGGGGTAATAATTAATGGCTACATCCGCCCCTTCTCTTGCATAAGCGATAGCTGCCGCACGGCCCATGCCCGAGTCTCCTCCGGTGATCAGCGCTTTTCTGCCTGTCAGCCGTCCTGATCCTTTATAGCTTGTCTCGCCATGGTCCGGACGGGGATCCATCTTGCTGGCAAGACCCGGCCAGGGCTGTAGCTGAACGTTAAAAGGTGGCTTGGGATACTTAGTGATGGGATTTTCCAATCCTTCCGCCGCCGTCGACGTTATACCCGATGTTCCCGGCGACCCCAGAACGGATCCACCAACCGCAACTGCTGCCAGACCCGTGCCTATTCCGGTGATGGCTGTGCGACGGGATATCTTGGCGCTTTCATTCATATTGACCATAATGATGTTTTTGTAAAATGCCTCTTCAAAGCCTATGCCATGGAAAGGAATAATTTTTGCAGCAGGTGCATTCTTGCGGATAAGCTATATTTGGCATCATGTCAAACAACAGGTTATTAGGACTCAGCAGCATATTATTTGTAATGATCGTTTGGGGCAGCACCTTCGCCGTTACGAAAGTTATTGTAAACAAGGTCCCGCCGATGACCCTGGCCTTCTACAGATGTTCTATCGGCGCCCTCACTTTATTAAGTATTCTCTTTATCAGGAAAAGACGATCCCCCCGTAAATACCCGGCTGATATACCCTGGGGGACCATCATACTATTGGGTTTCACGGGTGTAACGGTGTTCTATATCTTCTTCAACATCTCCGTGAAGATGACCTCCGCGTCCGTGGGAGCCCTCCTGCAGGGATTTATTCCTGTCTCCATAGCGATGCTTGCCGCTATATTCTTAAAAGAAAAACTCTCCGTAAAACAGATCGCCGGGATCATTATTTCCGTCACCGGCGTCATTCTCATCGGGTTCTTATCGCAGCATGGAAATAGCAGTACCAATAGTATCACAGGCAACGTGCTGATGATCATTGCCGTCATCAGTTGGGGCATATACACCATCATCTCCAAGAAAGTCGCGGATCAAGACCCCTTACTCATCACCAGCCTGAGCACGCTTGCCGGTTCTGTACTATTGCTGCCGGCGGCCGTCTACGAAAATTGGGGAACAGGCTGGCCACAGGTGTCGCCCACAGACTGGCTCATTATTATTTTTCTGGGTGCAATGGCCTCGGGCATTTGCTATTTTCTATATAACAGATCGCTTCAGCTGCTGAGCGCAGCCCAGGTAGGGAACTTTGTCAACCTCGATCCCCTGGTTGGCTTTATTATTGCATTAATATTTCTCCATGAAAGCGTCACTATGCTACAGATCATAGGAGCCGTGCTGGTAGTAGCCGGCATTATTCTGAGTACAGAAAAACATGTATAAATTTTGCAACAATGGAACATTCATCCGGTGAAAAAGCAAAGACAACAGTGCTGGCCTTCATAGACGCCATGAATAAGGAAGATTTCGACAAAGCCCGCCAATATGTAAATGATGACCTTAGCTTTATGGGCGTACTGGGCACCCGCCATGGCGCCGACGCCTACTTCGAAGACATGAGAAAGATGAAATTCAAGTACGACATCAAAAAAGCATTCGCCGACGGAAATGACGTCTGTCTTTTATACGACATCGATATGGGGAAAGCAACGATCTTCTCCTGCGGCTGGTATCAGCTGTCCGGCGGAAAGATCAGCACCTTCAAGGTAGTGTTCGACCCCCGCCCTGTCCTGGAAGCCAAATAATTCCCGTTACAGAAAGCCCCTCTCCTTGCAGCTAAGTAATTCTCTTTCCGGAGGAGCCCTTTTCCTTCGCCCGCTGAAGAAAGCTCTGCCTGTCCAGTTGCTCCTCCACCTCGATGATCGCCTTCATCAGGTTGTTGCGGGTATCCGTAAATTCAGTTATCACGGTAGTCATCACCTGCCACACCGGCTGCATCCGCTCCACCAGCGCTTTCCCTTTATCCGTTAATTGCACCAGCCTCTTTCGTTCATCCACCTTATCCCTACGGCTACGGATCAGCTTCTGCTTTTCCAACTCCTTCAACAGGCTGATCGTCGAAGGATGAGTATACCCTATTTCCGACGCTATTTCAACAACGCTTAGCAAAGGCTTATAATGCAGTGTATAGATCACCGGGAACCATTTTGGTTCGAAGTCGATGCCATAAGCCTTATATATCAGGGCGCCGTCCTTTCTCAATCTTTCACTCAACCTTTGCAGCCTGGTGGAAATAGCCAGCAAGCCGGATGCATCTATCACATTCATGACAATGAATTATCCAGGTGTAAATGATAAAATACGTTGTCTGCCGGCATCAGCGGAAAATAACCGGGCAATTTATCCTTCTCCATCCGGACAAACCCATTACGCTCATAAAACCGGTGGGCCGCCTTCATGACATCGACGGTGCCCAGGTACAGGTCATCGATCTGGTGACTGCGACAGTACGCCGTCAGCTCCTCTACCAACCGCTGTGCAATGCCCAATTGCTTTCCCCGGAACTCCTTCCTGACAAACATCTTCCGGATAGCCCCTGCCCGATGCCCGGTGGCGATCAGCGCAATGGTACCTACCAGCTTCTCCTCACTGAATGCACCCCAGAATCCGCCGCCGGGACGGATATAAAAGCCTTCGATGTCCAGCAGGTCCGGCTGCTGTTCAAGGGTAATAGGCACATTGAACTCCATCTGCTGAATAGGTAGTATCAGGTCCACGATCCGGGCGCTATCCTCGTTATCCAGCAGTTGTATAAGGACCTCCCTGTCATCGCCTGTTGTAATTACCGGTGTCATCTTCTAAGTTTTATATAAAACTACGTAGTTAACTACACATATCCAAATTTTCCCCCTGGCATAGCCATTGCATTTATTCGATCTAAAATGCATAAAATGATGGATATGACCATTGGCATAGCCGCACCCCTGTCTGGCCGCGCCGCCGGGTTGGGAGCGGAAATGCAACAGGCCGCACAACTGGCCATACAGGAAAAGAACGACAGCGGAGGCATCGCGGGAATAAAAATAAGGACGGTGCTGGTGGATGATGGCAGCAACGTACCCAAAGCCGAAGAGGCGGCAAAAAAACTCTGCAGCGAAAAGAACATCCTGGGCATCATCGGTCACTACAGCAGCGATACCAGCCTCGCCGCGGCTAAAATATACAATGAACAAGGCCTGCCCCTTCTGTCCCCCATCGCCTCGAACCCGCTGCTCACAGGATCGGGGCTGCCCAACATATTTCGCTATACCAACAGAGACGATCGAACAGCGCAGGCCATCAGCAGACATCTGTACCAGGTCCTCCACAAAAGAACAGCCGTTGTCATAAAAACAAACACTGCCTATGGTCACAGCATGTCGGGACAATTCGAAAAAGCTTTCACCGGTGAAGGCGGCCATATCCTCTCCACGTTCACCATCGATGAAGGGACTACAGACCTTAGCCCCCTGACAGCCTCGCTGTCAAAAGAAACCGATCTTTTCTTTTATGGTGGGACTTTCGAAGGAGCTTATTTATTAAAAGCCCTTAGAGCCGGCGGATATACACAACTGATGGCCACCGGTGACGGATGTTGGGACAAAGTGAATTTCCTGGATATAGCAGGACCCTCCGCCGAAACAGGGGAAGGTGTACTGGTACTGTCCGCTTCATCCGCCATCGGAGAGGTACCGGGTTCGACGGAATTCGCAAAAAAATATGAAAGACTATACGGACCTGTCATTAACTATGCCTTGAACGCATATGACACTACTTGCATTCTGATAAGAGCCATTGAAGAGGCTGCCTTCGCAGGCCGGCCCGACAAGGAGGGCATCCTGCATTCCATAAAGAGCATACAGTTCACCGGCATAGCCAACCCCAACCCGGTGGCCTGGGACGATAAAGGTGATAACAGCGCAGCCATTACAAGATTATATAGCGTCAAAAACGGCCGTTTTATTAAGGCCGCCACCTGAACGACTGCTCATCGATGGCCCGCATGGTACACAGGATCCCGTCCAGGTGATCTCCTTCATCACATTATCCAGGTCGGCCACCCAATCCTTCACCTGCAGCAGCTCCGACTGAAGAACAGGTTCGCATTTTTCATACAACCGCGGATCACCCAATAACAGCAGGTCTTTTAGCGTTTTCATTTGAAGAATTTGCTTTATCCCTGGCCATATTTCCCCAATCGGACATGGCATCGAACATAGGCTTCATACTATACCCCAACGACGTCAGCTGGTACTCTACCCGTGGCGGCACTTCGGGATATATATGCCGCTCGACGATCCCATCTTTCTCCAGCTCTTTCAGCTGCGCCACCAGCATACGCTCCGATATCCCTTCGATGGAATTCTTCAGTTCGCCATATCGCCTGGGACCAAAAAGCAGCCTGCACAGGATAGCCGGCTTCCATCTTCCACCGATGATGGTGAGCGAATAAGCCATCCCGCAGCCGGCGTTGATCATCTGCTGATTGATCGAATTGGTAGAATTACTCTTTCTCATTTCTTACCTTTTTGTTAGTACCTGACAATTTGTTGCTTGCTCACAAATCTAACTTATTGCAACTAGTTTTGTGTTCTATTAAAAAATAAAAACACCATGAAGAAATTAGTTGATAAAACAGCGCTCGTTACAGGCGGCAGCCGCGGCATCGGTGCCGCCATCACCAGGAGACTCGCCGCAGAAGGCGCCAGTGTCGCATTTACCTACTTCCGTTCTCCCGAAAAAGCCCGGGCCCTCGCCGAAGAGATAAACACATCGGGCGGACAAGCCATCGCCATCGCAGCGGACAGCGCAGACCCACAACAAGTGACCGACGCCGTCAACAGGACCGTCGCCACATTCGGCGGCATCGACATCCTCGTCAACAATGCCGGTATCTACATCGGTAAACCTTTCGAGGAACATAGCCTGGAGGATTACGAACAAATAATGGCCGTAAATGTTCGCGCCGTATATGTAGCCGCTCAGGCGGTGGTCAGACATATTTCCACCGGCGGACGCATCATCACCATCGGCAGCAGCATGGCCGACAACGCCCTCGGCCCACAAACCACCTTGTATACAATGAGCAAATCTGCGCTGCAGGGATTCACCCGCGGACTGGCCAGGGACCTGGGCAGCAAAAAGATCACCGTAAATGTTATCCAGCCAGGTCCGATCGATACGGATATGAATCCCGCAAATAGTACATTGGCGGATTTCATCCGGACAAGATTGCCCTTGTCGGACTATGGAACAGGTGAAGACATCGGGGGACTGGTGGCCTTCCTCGCCGGCGATGAAGGTAAATATATCACTGGAACCGCACTGACCATCGACGGCGGATTTAACGCGTAACCTTGCTCATATCCATATGCAGCACATTCCACCGGTGGCCATCCAGGTCGCTGAACACACACCCATACATATAACCTTGCATTTCATACGGTTTGTGGCTGGATGTACCACCGGCTGCTATGGCCTTTGCGGCCAGTTCATCCACTTCTTCCTTGCTGGCCGCATCAAAAGATAACAACACCTCACATCTTTTCGTATCGCTGATCTCGGTATTCCCGGGTCCGGAACTAAACTTTTAACCCAACTGCAACTCCGTTGCCAACAGCTCATCCAGTTTCTGATGACTCTCCACGACACCCCCTTCCATTCCGGACTGCACCATACCATCCCGGTCTGCAACACTGCGAAAAACAGATTGCACAGTTACCCTTGTCCTGTCACCCGGCAACGCCTCGAAGATCGCTGTCTCCATCGAAACATGCCCCCTTTCCGGCAGCCCCTCGAACTCGAACGTCCTGATAACCCTCTCCGGCGCCTTCTCTTCATGCGTGACACCATGAAACGCATACTCATTCCCTTTCTTATCGATATGGACAAACCGCCAGTATCCATTAGGTTCCATCGCATCGATCTTCATCGTCATGTCACAAGGTCCCAGCCACCTGGGTAACAGATCGGGGTCGGTAAACGCTTTGAATACCAGTTCCCGCGGCGCCTCAAATTCCCTGGTGATAAAAAGCTCCTGCTTGCCTGGTTCGGCTATAACCTTTGTTTGATTCTTGCTTGCCATAGTTGTAAGTTTTTAGTTGTTTTTATTTTTTTTACGTGTCTTCGCTTTCATCTCCTCCAGGAGATCATCCAGACGGCTGAACTGCCGGTCCCACAACTGCCTGTATCGTTCGATCCACTGCGATACCTCACCCAACTGACCAAGACTGGCCTCACAATATCTTTCCCGCCCCTGCTTCTTGATAACGATCAGCCCACACTCGGTGAGGATCTTTATATGCTGGGAAATAGCCGGCCTGCTGACATCGAAATTCTCCGCTATGGCATTCAGGTTCAAAGACTGATAGGCAATCAGGTTGATGATCTCTCTCCGCGTGGGGTCTGCTATCGCCTGAAATACATCTCTTCTCGTCTGCATAATATATTATGTAAGTATTTGCTTACGAATTTAAGCGTAAGTATTCACTTACGCAAATTTTTCCAGTAAAAAATTTATTTACTTCGCTTCTCTGATCGGTAAACCGAAGGTATCCTATTGAATTCCATCTTGAAGTACTGCGTGAAATATTTGGGGTTATTAAAGCCCACCGTATAGGCGATCTCAGATACGGTCAGCTGACTCTTTTCCAGCAGCTCAGCCGCCCGCTTGAGCCGGACATGACGGATAAACTCCACAGGCGTCTTGCCCGTCAGCAACAACAGTCGTTTGTAAAAAGTGCTCCTGCTGGCATGGAACTGCATGCTCAGCTCACTCACCGAAAATTCTGGATTACCCATGTTCTTTTCAATCTGCTCCAGCACCTCCCGCATAAAAGCATCATCGGCAGAAGTGATCTCCACCGGCACAGGCTGTGCCTGCACCTGCCGCTGATATGTTTTTTTAATGATCGCATTATACTCCAGGGCATTCCTGATCTTCGACAACAGCACTTCGAAATTGAACGGCTTCGTAATATAGTCGGTAGCCCCTGTCTGCAAACCTCGCAGCTCACTCCCTTCACCGGTCATCGCAGTCAGCAATATGACGGGTATCTGCTGCGTCCGCTCATCCGTCCTGATCTTTTTACACAGCTGGATACCATCCATGGCCGGCATGCTGATATCACTGACGACCAGGTGCGGATGTGCTGCAAGCACCTTTCGCCATCCCTCTTTTCCATCGGAAGCCTCGATGATCCGGTAAAAAGCCCGGAGATTGTCCTTTAAATAAAACCGGAAATCCTCATTATCCTCTATGATCAGGATGGTACTCTTATCAGCGCTTTCCTGCGCTTCCTCCGCAATACCTTTCAATGCATCCGTCACACCTCTCGTTTCCACTGTCGCATCCACTGTCACAGGGCTGGGTAATAACAGGGTCTCCGGCGTTATTACTTCTTTAAAAGGGAGACATACGGTAAAACAGCTACCCTTGTTCAATTCGCTTTCCACAGTGAGACGGCCATTATGCATCTTTACGAACTCCTGCGTGATGGCCAATCCGATACCGCTGCCCTGGTTCAAAATAGTCTCAGGAACATCACTCTGGAAAAACCGCTCGAAGATCTTCTCCTGCTTCTCCGGCGCAATACCGATACCCGTATCCCTTATCTTTATGGACAGCAGCACATCCTCTCCCTTTCGCTCCGTATGGACAGATAAGCTCACAGCCCCATTCTCAGGCGTGAACTTGAACGCATTGGACAAAAGATTGAAGAGGATACGCTCCAGTTTGTCATGATCGAATAAAGTTATAAGAGAGCTGCAATCCTCCTCGTAAGAGAATGAAATGTTCTTCTTTTCAGCCAGGTCGATAAAAGAACCGTAAATATCCCTGATAAACCGCACTGCATCCCCATGCCTGATATGCAGCCGCAATTCATTGACCTCCATTTTACGATAATCCAGCAGCTGGTTCACCAGGTGCAGCAGCCGCCTGGCATTTCGCCGTATCATCTCATATTGCTTGCGCGGGTTCGCCGGCGAAGGATGATCCAGCAATTTGTCCACCGGCGCCAGTATCAGCGACAACGGCGTCCTCAGCTCATGACTCATGTTGGTAAAGAAACGGATCTTCATCAGATCCATCTCATGCATACGCCGCGTCTCCCTCCGCTCCTGCTCCAGGGCAAAACGCATCTTCGCCCTTTGCAATATCATCCTCCGGGCCAGCAACAAGCTGCCGGCAAACAATAATATATATACAAAATAGGCCCACGGTGTTTTCCAGAAAGGCGGCAGCACGATGATCTTTAAGGTCGCCTCCTGGTTATACCATTCTCCATCCTCATCGGAAGCCTTTACCCGGAAAAAGTACTCACCCGCATCCAGGTTGGTATACGTAGCCTTCCGTATCTTCCCGTCCGTGATCAGCCAGTTCCTGGAAAAACCCTCCAGCGTATACGCATATTTATTCCTGGCATTATAAATAAATCCCAGCGAAGCAAATTCAATGGAGAATACTTTATCCTTATAACGCAGGACGATAGTATTCGTCTCCGTGATCGTTTTGTTCAGGATCACATGCCCACTCATCGTATCGCCCACATGCACGGGTTTGGAAAAGATCTCCAGACCGGTGAGGGCAATAGGCGGCGTCTTCCCGGTGGTAACAATCCCTTCAGGGTGAAATATATTAAAGCCGTTGGGGCCGCCGAAGATCAACAACCCATCCTTTGTCGCCAGACCGGACCGCTCATTGAACTCCCGCCCCTGCAGCCCATCCTGCTCATGAAAATTTCTACACCGGATGCGAAAGCCGGAACTATCTTTCGCCCTGGACAGCTGTAACCTGGAAAGACCATTGGGCGTACTGATCCATAGGTTATGCTGCCTGTCTTCCTGGATGCTGCGGATCGTGTTGTCAGGTAGCCCATCCTCGGTGCTGAAGGACTGAAAGGTCTTCTTCTCAGGGTTAAAAACATTTAATCCCTCTCTCGTCGCAGCCCACATATTTTGCCGGCTGTCCTTCATCAACAGGATGACATTGTCCGAACTAAGCCGGTTGCTGTCCATGGAATAATGGACGAAGCGGCCGGAGCTTTTATCGAGCACATCGATGCCATACCCGGTGGCCACCCAAAGGTTCTTCCAGGCATCCTCCGTAATACATGAAACATACCCATTACGGATAGACCCGGGACGGGAATACTTATAGTGATGGAATATATTCTTTCGCCTGTCCAGCCTGTCCAGGCCCTCAGCCAGCATCCCCACCCACAGCTGCCTGTCGGAATCCTCGTAAATACACATAACCCTGTCCTCGGCCAGGCTATTGGAATCCCTGTCATCATGCCTGTAATGGGTAAAGGTCTTGCCGTCAAAACAATCCAACCCGCCAAAATAGGTGCCTATCCACAACTTGTTCTCCTTATCCATCAGCAGGCTCACGACAATGTTATTACACAGGCTGTTCTTATCGGCGGGATCATGCAGATATTGCCGGAAGGTATTCGTCCCGCGATTGAAATAGATAAGCCCCCCGCCATTGGAAGCTATCCAGATATTACCCATGGCATCTTCCACAAAATTGTTGACATCATCATAGCTCAGACTGCCGGGACGATGCGGCTCATGACGGTATTGCGGGAATTGAAACCGGCTTTGATGATAATAGCTGACCCCGCTCTTAAAGGTCCCCACCCACATGGTGCCCAGGTTATCCTTGAACAGGGAGGTGACGCTGTTTTCCGAAATGCTCTTCCCATCATCCTCGATATGTGCGATGTACTTCACCGAAAAGTCCCGCTTGTCGACGATATTGACACCCCCATGATCCGTCGCCAGCCAGATCATCCCCTTTCCATCCTGCAAAACACTGTACACTACATTATTATTCAACTTCCCTTCCCCGGCATCCTGGGCGAAATGCCTCAACGTATGGGTAGGGGGATGATAATAATATACACCCTTGAATACTCCCAGGGAAAAGATCCAGAGATCATCCTGCCCATCTATATAAATATTGGCGGGGACATGATCGCGGCCAAAATCCTTTTCCGGTATCTGCGTCCGGTAAACCACCTTATGCTGTCTGCCATCCACCTTTTCCAGCCGGCCATTCTGATAGACCACCCAAAGATCCCCCCGGCTATCCTCCTTTGCACCGCCGATAAGCGCCGTAGAAAGTTCCCCCCCTGGTTTAAGCGCCACCACCTTCCCGTCAGGCATATAATGATAGATACCCTGATCCTTATAGACAAACCAAAAACCCGTCTTTCCTTTCACGATATAAAGCAGCCAGGACGACGGCAGCCCACGCTTCCACAAATACCCGGGATAGTCCCCGTCAAACCGGTCAAGAGCCGGATCATAAATATTGAACCGCCCCGCCCTGGCCTCAACCCACATTTTTCCCTCCGGCCCCTCAAATATCTGCTCGATATAATTGTCGGAAATAGAATACCGGTTCCGGACATCCCGCTTGAACAGCTTGAACTGATAGCCATCATAACGGTTGAGCCCCGACAAAGTGCCAAACCACATAAAGCCCTTGCCGTCTTTATACATACAGGTGACATGGTTGTTGGAAAGCCCATTGGCAAAATCGAGATGGGAAAAAAGATATTCATTGGGCTGTGCAAATACCCGGCTGCAGACCAGCCAGCAAAACAGGAACAAAAGGGGCTTTTTGGACATCATATAGTAAGCAGTCGTTATAAGCAGTCATAACAAATATAAAAAAAACCCCTCGCTTTAAACATTTCCATACCCTTTTATACGATTCTTACCCCCCTGCTCCAACAGTAAACTGACTATTTTTATTCCGATGATTTAAACCGATTACAAAAACGGTCCAAAACTACAATTGCTTCTATATGAGAAAATTATGGAAATTAAGCCCAATCCTGGGATTGTTTGCCGTCTGCCTCCTGCCTTTCAATCCCTTATCAGGTCAGTCCACTCCAAAAAAGATCACCGGAACCATTACAGCCCAAAACACGGGTGCTCCCCTCCCCGGCGCCACCATCCTCGTAAAAGGGACCAAAAATGTCGTTACGACCGACGAGGGCGGTACATTCTCTATTGTGGCCGCCCCGGAAGAACGGCTGATCATCAGTAGCGTTGGGTATGCATCAAAAGAGGTAAAAGTTGGCAATTCCACCACCCTCAATCTTACCCTGGCTTTGGATTACAACCACCTGGAGGACGTGGTCGTCGTCGGTTATGGTAAAATGAAAAAGACGGACCTCAGCGCCGCCGTCGTCACCATCTCTAACCAGGACCTTCAAAAGACGGTCAACGTCACCCTGGAAGACGCCCTTCGCGGCAAATCACCTAATGTATATGTATCCACCAGCAGCGGCTCGCCAGGAGCCGGAGCCTCTGTCATCATCCGGGGCGTCAGCACGGTCACCGGTAACTATCAGCCCCTGTACGTCATCGACGGGGTCCAGATACGGCCAGGTATGAATGGCGGTGGCGCCTATAACGTAGCAACGGGCCTGGCTAACCAACTGGCAGGTATCAACCCCGAAGACATCGAAAGCGTCAGCGTCCTGGAAGGCCCCGCTGCTACTTCCATTTATGGTGCAGCCGGCGCCAACGGGGTACTGATGATCACCACCAAACAAGGTAAGGCCGGCGCTACCAGGGTCAACTTCACGGAATCCCAAACGATCCAGGCAAGACCGGAGAATCAGCCGGTGATGAACCTGCGGGAATATGCCGCCTACGTCGGCAAACTACAGCAGTACGGACTGGTAGGCGTCGAACCGGTGGAACTCTCCGACCCCAGCATCCTGGGCCCCGGTACAGACTGGCAACGCGCCCTGTACCGCCAGACCCTCATGCAAAATCATTCTTTATCCATCAGCGGCGGCTCGGACAAATCAACTTTCTTCCTCTCAGGCGACTACCTGAACCAGGACGGTGTTGCCGCAGGCTCAGGCTTCAAACGGGGATCCATCCGGCTGAACCTCGCCAACCAGGCTACAAAATGGATGAAATTCGGCACCAACCTAAGCGCCTTCGCCACCTACGAAAAAGTAAACACCTTCCGGAATAACATCGTCACCCTGGCGCTGGAACAAAATCCCACCATCCCGGTGAAAAACCCCGACGGCACCTACGGCGGGCCCGCCGCCCCCGCCCAGGCACAATACGCCATCACCAATCCCCTGGCCATTGCTAACCTTAACAATAACTATAATACTTCCTTTGGAGGAATTGGTGGAATGTACGTCGATATCACGCCCATTAAAGGACTGCAATGGCACACCGAAACCAACGGCAACTACACTTTTACCAATAACTATACATTCCAGCCAGCCTATAACCTGGGACCCTATTTCGCTAACCTGACCACCAGCGGTAGCAGAGGCAGCGGCAACAACTACTGGGTGTCGCTAAACACCCGCATACAATATGACTTCAGCATAGGAAAACACAGCGCCGGCATCATGGCAGGACATGAATCCACCTATTTTGCCTACCAAAACCTAAACGCCACAGGCACGGGCTATTCCACTACCTCTGTCCAGGAGCTGAGCGTCGCCTCCCCCTTGTCCCCGCCGGGAACAAGCTCCCGTGGCAACGGCGCAGGCGAATCCTATTTTGCCCGCCTGAACTATACCTACAATAACAAGTACATCGCTCAGCTGGTGGTCAGACGCGATGGCAGCAGCAACTTCGGACCTTCCAACCGGTGGGGTACCTTCCCCGCCGCCAGCGTGGCCTGGAAGATCTCTGACGAACCCTTCATGCGCACCCTCTCCTTTATCAACGACCTCAAGCTGCGCGCAGAGTATGGTATTTCAGGCAACGCCGGCTCAGGAGGTGCGGTGTACTCCAATCTATACTCCAGCTCCACCGTCTGGGGCACAGGCTTCCTGCCTTCCAATTTTCCCAATCCCGACCTGAAATGGGAACAGGACAAGTCTACGAACGTCGGTCTCGACCTGCACATGTTCAACAACAGGCTCGAGATCATTGCCGACGCCTATTATAAAAAGATATCCAACCTCATCCTCTCCGCTTCAGGCCCCAGCTATATGGGCGGCTATCTCAGCGGCGGATACGGAGGACAGCTAAGCTGGCCGGTAAAGAACTACGGCGACATGGAGAACAAAGGCTTCGGCGTATCGGTATCTACGGTCAACCTTACCACCAGGGACCTGCAATGGCGTACAAGCGCTAACTTTTCCATGGACAGGAACAAGGTCAACAAGCTGGTGTCGCCCATCCTGACACAGTATTACTCGCAGATCAACGACCGCCAGTCGGAATTCCTCACCACCGAAGGCCAGCCGCTCAGCATGATCACGGGATATATAGCCGAGGGACTTTTCCAGGATTATAAGGACATCGCGGGCCATCCTATACAGACGGGGCCGGGAAGTGCCAAACCCATCATCGATCCCCGCAGCGGCAGCTGGGTAGGAGACATCAAATACAAGGATATCAACGGCGACGGCTATGTAGACCAGAAGGACAGGGTACCCATCGGAAACCCCTGGCCGAAATTCACTTATAGCTTTACCTCCACCCTCTCCTATAAAGGCTTTGAGCTGAACCTTTTCTTCTCCGGCGTATCCGGCAACCAGATACTGAACCTCAATCGCTATCAGAACGAAACCCTGCCCCAGGGAACAGGCCCATACAACAACCACTACAAGGCAGATATCAACTTTGCCGTCCCCAGCAGCACCAATGTAGCAGATGCACTGACGGCAAAACTGACCAATCCGGGCCACAATATCCCGGTACCCTTTGTGGATGCCAACGGCAACAACAGGATCTCGCAATGGAACATAGAGGACGGCTCCTATTTCAAACTAAAAAATGCAAGACTTAGCTACAGGGTACCTTCCAGATACATGGCCGTCACCCACGTGCTCAGAGGCGCACTTGCCACTTTCCAGGTACAGAACGTATTCACCATCACAAAATACACAGGCTACGACCCCGAAGTAGGCATGTACAACTACAACGGCGTCAATATCGTGGGAATGGACGAAGGCAGATACCCTTCGACGAGGTCCTATACCTTCAGCCTCTCACTTGATTTTTAATTACAACAATTCGAAACAAATGAAACCGAATACCATCATCATAATTCTCATACTCGCCGTCCTGGTCACTCCGGCCTGTAAAAAAGATTATTTAAACCGTCCTCCCCTGGCCTCCCCCACCGCCGGTACTTTCTACCGGACAGATGCAGACATATTAAGCGGCACAGGTCCGCTGTACAACGGCTCCTGGGGCGGATACAACGGTACCTCTCTTCAATACATCGGTGATATCATGGGAGGCAACAGCCTTACCGATAATTACAATGGCAGAGGCTCCTACCTTAGCTTTACCGTGACCTCCACAGATCCCAGCGGCGCACTGCAAAGCGCCTACCAGGCATTGTGGTCCGTCATAGCCAATGCCAACGTAGTGGCTTATAATATCAAGAATGCAGGCCCGGGCGCCAGTGATGCGGCAAGGAACTCGGGACTGGCTGAATGCTATTTCATGCGCGCCGCGGCCTATTACTACCTGGCCCTCGACTGGGGCGCCGTACCCATCATTTACGACAACAGCAGCCAGCTGGGTGATACCACCATCCGCAGGAACAACCTGACAGACGTATGGCAATTTATCATCAACGACCTCTCCTGGGCAAAAAACCACCTGCCCACAACACCGCTGCAGCCAGCCCGTATCACCAAATGGAGCGCAGAAGGCATGCTTGCAAGGGCCTATCTTGTACGCGCAGGACTGGGACAATCCGGCACCCGCAAACAAACAGATCTCGACAGCGCCAAAATATTCGCCGGCGACGTCTGCAACAACAGCGGGCTTAGCCTGATGCCCAACTATTACAACCTGTTCACAAGTAAATATTTCAGCGGCTCTACAGTGCCTTCCGAAAGCCTTTTCGCCCTTCTATGGGTACCCACAGGCCAGTGGTTTGTTCAAAACCACATGCAGGCCAACCTGGCCTACAGCTCGCTGATCACACAGACAGGCGATGGTTGGGGCGGCGCATTCGGCGCATCCCCCAGCTTACTGGAATACTTCACGGACCCGGCCAACCAGGCAGACTCCATCCGGAGAAAAGCCACCATCTTCATGCCCAACGATTCCTACCCGGACATCTCACAGACCACCGGCGGCTGGCACGTCGACACAACCTTATTCAACAGCGGGAAGATAACTACCCCCGGCCAAAAAGGCCAGGGCGGTACCGACCACGCCTACGTGAAAAAATACGTCATCGGCTCACCAGCCGACAACGGCGGCTTCGGCGGACAGCAGAATGAAAACCTCAACACCCATATCTTCCGCCTGGCAGACGTATACCTGATCTACGCAGACGCAATCCTGGGCAACAACGCCTCTACCTCCGACCCTCAGGCACTGAAATATTTCAATGCCGTGAGGACACGTGCAGGTGTAGCCGCCAAATCATCCATCACTTATGCCGATCTTTTCCAGGAAAGAAAAGTGGAATTCGCCTTCGAAGGCCACGCCTGGTACGATTGGAAGGCCTGGTACTACTGGGACAAGGCAAACGCCATGACCTATTTTAACAACCAGAACAGGGGCACCTACAACATCACCTATAATGGAGGCAACTCTTTTTATACCTATTTCGCATCGGATAACCAGACACCTGGTAACGTGAAATACACCATCACGGAAGATAAATCAGACCTGCCCTACCCCGAAGCCGAGCTGCTGGTGGCCCCTGCCCTGACACAACCACCCGTTGCCTTCGATTTCAGCAAAGTGAAATATTGATCCGCATTCATCCAATCAAAATCCTGCTACATGATAAAGAAATTATTATTACCCATCCTCCTTATCGCCGCCGGCCTCATCGGACCCGGCTGTAAAAAGAATTCCTCGGGACCGCCATCCATCACAGGCATCCGGTTGATCGATCCCACTAAAAAGGACAGCCTGTTCACCAGCGCCGTCCCCGGCACTGAGATCGTCATACAGGGAAATAACCTCGACGGAGCTCAAAAAATATTCTTCAACGACACCTCCGCCTTCTTTAACCCTGTCTACAACACCAACAGCAATATCATCGTCGTTATACCCAACAGCGCGCCGACGGCAGCCGCCACCGCCTCCATACCCAGCACGATCAGGATCATCACGGATCATGGCACGGCCAGCTATTCCTTTACGTTATACCTGCACAAGCCGGCCATCAGCTCCATCACATTTGACAACACAGGGACATTCGTCACCATTAACGGGACGGATTTCCAGGGCATCAGTAAAATAACATTCCCCGTCCCGGGCAATGACACAGCACTATCCTACACCGTTAACAATACCTTCACACAGATCATCGCAGCCATCCCACCCGGCAGCGCCTTCACCGACTCACTGCGCGTATTCTGCCATTATGGGACTGCCTCATTCCCTTACCCGCCACCCATGAGCATCAGCTCGGTGTCCAACGAGAACGCAGTGGCAGGCACCACCCTCATCATCAACGGCACCAACCTGATCGGCGTCAAACAAGTGATCTTCCCCGGTGGCATACAAGGCACCAACATCCAGTCAGTGAGCGTAACACAGCTGTCCGTTACAGTACCCTCAGGCATAGCTTCCCCCGATTCACTGCGGATACAGGGCGTGCTCGGCAACGCAACAGCACCCCAATTATTTGACTCTTATATCACCCATCTTTCTCCCGGCTATCTGTGCACTTTCGAATCTCCAAAAGCTTCGGATAATACAGGCTATCTGGACTGGACAGGCGGCTATGCACAGGCGCCGGCCACTAATTATCCCAATGCGACAGGCAGCGTCGCTCTCTTTAGCCAGGGCAGCCCCATGCAGGGCCGGTGCCAGCCCGGTACCCAGGGCAACGGCGGCTTTATTCAGCTGAACGCCTTCCCATGGGTCAGCAATACAGGTGCTTCCGTAGCCGACTATTCCCTCAAGTTCGAAATATATGTAGCAAAACCCTGGAAGGCTGGCGCCATCTGGATCATGATGGGAGGCTGGTACGGCTGGCACAACTACCTCGCCCGGTACGCCCCCTGGAGCACAACCGCTGACGGGGTCTTCCAGCCTTCCGGCTGGGTGACGGCTACCATCCCGTTGACACAGCTGCTGACAGTGACAGGCTCCGGCACTTCGGTACTGACACCCTACAACGGAGGGAACTTCAATTCCCCCAACGGCGATAACAATGAGTGGGATTTCAAAACCTTCCCCACCGGAGGCGTGCCCGCAAATAAATTCTCGGACTATCCCTCAACAGTATTATGCTTTACCATCACCAACGACCAGACATCACCCGACATCCCTGCTAATACCCTGGATATCGCCATCGACAACGTCCGTATCGTAAAAGGACAATAAATAGTACATATGAAGACAACCATTATCGCACTCTCTATGATCCTGCTGGCTGCCGCCTGCAAAAAACAAACATCCGTAAACATCGACAATACAGGAAAATACCCTGTAAAAACAGACTCGACATACAACCCTGTAGATCCCGCATCCCCGGCCACCATTGGATTTTTCCAGAACGGCTGGGTGGGACGGACATTTGCAAAACCCGCCGCCGACATGGCAGGAACCCCTTCCACATTGGATGCCACGGACTCCCTGACCATCGACGTCAACAAAGTGCTGGCGAAAACCTCTCCATACCTGTTTGGCAATAACTCCAATCTCTGGTCGGGACAGATGGTGACAGAGCCAACCCTGATGCAATATATCAAAGACCTCTCGCCCAATATCATCCGCGGCCCGGGCGGGAGCATCAGCGACGTATATTTCTTCAATGGTACAGACGCCCGGCCCAAACCGGTCGACGCACCCGACAATGTGATGAATGCCGATGGAACACTCAGTTCCATCGGACCACCCTGGTACGGCGGTAATACAGGAGACTGGACCTTCTCTCTCCAGCACTATTACGACCTGTTAGCGCAAACAAACAGCACAGGTATGCTCACAGTAAACTATGGCTACGCCCGGTACGGCACTGGCCCCAACCCGGCAGCCTCCGCCGCCCACCTGGCAGCCGACTGGGTACGCTACGACAACGGCAGAACAAAATACTGGGAGATCGGAAATGAATCCTACGGCAACTGGGAAGCCGGCTATCGCATCGACCCGGCAAAGAACCAGGACGGACAACCGGAGTACATCACAGGAGCTCTTTATGGCGCGCACGTAAAAGTCTTCGCAGACTCCATGCGGGCAGCTGCAAGGGAAACAGGCGCCACCATCTACATCGGCGCTACTTTATACGAACAGGCTCCCGCCAGCTACGACTACGCCTCCATCCAAACCTGGAACCAGGGCGTATTGACAAACGCAGGCGCTACGGTAGATTATTTCATCGTACACAATTACTTTACAGCATACAACGCAAACTCATCCGTAGCAGATATCCTCACCACGGGAACATCCGTGCCGGCATCCGTCATGTCCTATGTGCAACAGCAGATCACCGGCGCCGGCCTCCCCCTCAAACCCATCGCCTTGACGGAATGGAATATCCGGGCCAAGGGATCAAAACAAAACACATCCTATATCGCAGGTATGCACGCAGCCATCACACTGGGCTCATTTATCAAAAACCACTTCGGAGAAGCCAGCCGCTGGGACTTCGCCAATGGATACGACGGCGGCGATGATCAGGGGATGTTCAACAACGGCAGCGATCCCGAAGGTCCTAAATGGAACCCCCGCCCGGCCTTTTATTACATGTACTATTTTCAAAAGTACTTCGGCGACAGGATGGTCACCGATACCCTCAGGACAGCCATCAACAATTCCGATATCATCACCTACTCATCCACCTTCACATCCGGACAGGCAGGAACGATCATCATCAACACAGGCGGCTTCAGCCACGTCGTGTCCATCGATTTCCAGCATTTCCCCGCCGGAAGTAAATATTACTGGTATACACTGACAGGAGGTACTGACGCAACTTTCTCGGCTAAAGTATACGTCAATAAAACAGGACCGGCCACCTCTACAGGCGGACCACTGAACTATGCAAGCCTCAAACCGTACTCAGCACCGCTGACAGGCACCATCAAAGTCGACATGCCGCCATTCAGTGTCATCTACCTGGTCGCCGATAAAAAATAAACCTGCCCATGGGTAATAAGATCCATATGGCCATTGCCCTTATCCTCGTATCAGCATGCAGGTCTTCCAGTCTAAAGGAAGGCCTGCATTTTACCCACCTCTCTCCTTCCACCACGGGGGTGAGCTTCACCAATACCATTACCGAAGACGATTCATTGAATATGTTCGTCAACGAATACACCTACATGGGTGGCGGAGTGGGCATCGGTGACTTCAACAGGGACGGTCTGCCGGATATTTTCTTCACAGGCAGCCAGGTAAGCTCAAAGCTCTACATCAACAGGGGCGACATGCATTTTGAGGATATCACACAACAGGCCGGGCTGACCACCACATCCTGGTGTACAGGCGTCAGCATAGTAGATATCAACAACGACGGATGGCCGGACATCTACATCTGCGTATCTGGCAGAGTGCCGGGAACCCGCCGGAAAAACCTGCTCTTTATCAATCAGCACAACCTGCGGTTCAAGGAAGAAGCCGCTGCCTACGGTCTTGCCGACACATCCTATTCCACACAAGCCGCCTTCTTCGACTACGACAAGGACGGCCGCCCGGACATGTACCTGCTGAACCATACCTTGAATGACAACAGACCCAACGACATCCGGGACAGGACGCCGGATAGCAACGCAGTCGCGGGCGATAAGCTGTTCCACAACGAAGGCATCCCCGCAGGCATGGATCACCCGGTATTCAGCGAGGTATCCAAAAAGGCAGGCATCATAGAGGATGGCAACGGCCTGGGCATTGCCGTCAGCGACATCGATGGCGATGGCTATCCCGACGTCTATATCGCCAACGACTATATCCGCAACGACCTTTTATGGCTAAACAACAGGAACGGCGCCTTCACCAATTGCATCGGCGCCGCCTTAAAGCACCAGAGCTACTCCAGCATGGGCATAGATGCCGCCGACCTGAATAACGACACTCTCCCGGACATCGTAAGCCTCGACATGCAGCCGGAAACCAATAGACGAAAAAAAATGATGTACTCCTTCCTCAGCGAAGAACGCAGCAGGATAGAAGCACAAAAAGGTTACGAACCGCAATACATCCGCAACATGCTGCAGCTGAACAACGGCAGCCGCTCCAAAGACGGCAGGGACAAACCATTCTTTAGCGAGATCGGCCAGCTGGCGGGCATCTTCGAGACGGACTGGAGCTGGAGCGTGCTGCTTGCCGACCTGGACAACGACGGATGGAAAGATATCCATATCACCAACGGACTGGGCCGCGACCCCACCAACATCGACTTCCTCGAATACAGACACAACAGGGTGATGGAAACAGGGATCCCCGATAACGACATCCGGCAGCAGAGAGCATTGATGGAACATTTGTCGGAATTGGGCGGCGTTGGGCTGCTGAATTATATCTACCACAATAACGGGGACCTCACCTTCAAAGACATCTCGGCACAGGCAGGTATGGACGAATCCTCCATATCCAACGGCGCCGCCTACGCTGACCTGGACAACGATGGCGACCTGGACCTGGTGGTCAACAACATCAACAGCGAAGCCTTTATCATGCGTAACGACCTGCCCCCGGGCGCCCATTACCTTACACTGGCATTACACGGCGATTCCCTGAACAAAGACGGCATAGGCGCCACCGCCTACGCCTATTGCAGGACCTTCACACAGAAAGTAGAGCAATACCCGGTAAGAGGCTACCTATCCAGCATGGATCAACGTCTGCACTTCGGCTTTGGCGCCCGCCCGGTCGACTCCCTGAAGATCGTATGGCCCGACGGAAGAACACAGCTCCTGCATCACCCTGCCCTGGACAAGGTCCTGCTGCTGAACCATGCAGATGCAACCCGGGGACAGCCTGCCCCACATTCCCCGCCCAGTACTCTTTTCACCGACATAACCCAAAGATCAGCCCTCTCTTTCCAGCATAAAGAGACCTTCTACTACGATTACGCCATCCAACCCCTGATCCAGCAAAAATTTTCCCAGGAGGGCCCCTTTATCAGCACAGGCGATGTCAACGGCGACGGCCTTCAGGACTTTTTTATAGGCGGCGCCTTTTCACAATCCGGGAAGATTTTCCTGCAACAGCCCGACGGCCGTTTCATAGGTAAAGACCTCGTCACAGGCGTCAAGAATGAAGAAGATATGCAGAGCGTTCTCTTCGACGCCGATGGGGACGGAGACCTGGACTTGCTGATAGCCGGCGGCAGCAGCGAATTCGAGATCAACTCATCCTTTTATCGACCCCGGCTATACCTGAATGACGGCAAAGGCAATTTCCAGCTGGACACGAACGCTATCTCCACCATTATACGTACACCCGCCAAATCCATCGCAGTGGCAGATATGGACGGTGATGGCGACCTGGATGTCTTCATCGGCGGCAGGATCCTGCTGGGCGCTTTCCCAACACCACCCCGAAGCTATATCCTGCGCAACGATCACGGTAAGTTCACAGACGTCACTTCCACCGTCTGCCCGGCGCTCGAAACACCCGGACTTATCAATGCAGCCATCTGGACAGATCTGGACCACGACAACAGACCCGACCTCGTTATAGCAGGAGACTGGATGCCAATCCGGGTATTCATGAACAAGGGCAATACGCTCGTCGAAACCACCACACAAAGCGACCTGCAGCAATCACCGGGCTTCTGGCGCAGCCTCGCCATCGCCGACATCGACCACGACGGCGACATGGATATAGTGGCAGGCAACCTGGGATCCAATAATCCCTTCCACATCAGCACAGACCGGCCCGCACAGCTGATGGCCAAAGACTTTGACAGCAATGGCGTCGTAGAACCCATCTTCTGCTACTACATAAAAGACGACGACGGTAACTACCGCCTGTCTGTAGGCATCCCAAGGGACCAATGGGCCAGACAAATGCCGTCCATAAAAAAAAGATTCGATAAAAATGCATCCTACGCTGCCGCATCCATGGACGAGATCTTTACAAAAGATATGATGACGGGAGGTACAATACTCGATTGTAAAGAGACACGCAGCGGATATTTTGAGAACGATGGTCACGGCAGGTTCTCCTTCCACCCCTTCCCCACACTGGCCCAGCTGGCGCCGGTGAATACCATTGTCGCAGAAGACATCGACAAGGATGGCTCTATAGACCTCCTGCTCGCCGGCAACGAATACCAGGCAGCCTTACCTGCCGGCCGCTACGACGCTTCTTACGGCATTTTACTCGCCGGCAATGGAAAAGGCTCATTCAATCCCATTCCACCCGCCACCAGTGGACTGATCCTCGACGGAGACGTAAGGGACCTGAAGATCATTCACGCCGCGGGACAACGACTGATGCTCGTCGCCGTGAACGACAGCCCCATGAGCATCTTCCGCTTTTGAAAATTCTCCCCGCCCCCTGTCCAATTTTTGCTTTCTCATTTGATATAAGGGTGTATAAACACATCCCAAACAATTAAATCATTAAAAATGAGAAAGTTAGTAATTTTCAACTTCACCACCCTGAATGGTTATTTTGAAGGCCCCGGCGGGGACCTCAGCTGGCACAGACACGGCGAAGAAGAAGGTAAATTCGCCGCCGATTCGGCAGGGCAGAGCGGCATCCTCCTCTTCGGACGCATCACTTACGAACACATGGCAGCCTTCTGGCCCACCCCCCAGGCGATGCAGCAGATGCCCGCCGTTGCAACAGGGATGAACAAAGCAGAGAAAATTGTATTCTCCCGGACATTAAAAAAAGCGGATTGGGAAAACACCCGCGTCATCGGGGATGATATCATCACAGCCATCAAACAGTTAAAACAAACCCCCGGAAAGGACATGTGCGTCCTGGGCAGCGGCAGCATCATTACCCAATTTGCAGATGCCGGCCTCATCGATGAATACCAGTTCATGGTAGACCCCGTGGCATTAGGCGGAGGAACACCCACATTCAAGGGTTTAAAGAAAAAGCTTGACCTGCAGCTGATATCCGCAAGAACATTTAAAAGCGGAGTTGTCTTACTTTCGTATAAACCTTTATAAAAAACCATACTATGGACGAATACCTGATACTGATGCGCCTCGACAACATCGTAAAAGAAGAGCCGCCTTCCCCGGAACAAATGCAGGAGTATATGCGCCGATACCAGGACTGGGTAGGCGGCATCGCCGCGCAGAATAAATTCGTGGGAGGCACCGCCCTGTCCATGGAAGGAAAGGTCATAAAACCAAAGGACGTCATCACCGACGGCCCCTTCGCGGAAGTAAAAGAATGGATCGCAGGGTTTATCACCATCCGGGCAAAAGACTTCGAAGAGGCCGTGAGCCTGGCCAGACTATGCCCTATCCTGAAGGGAGAAGGCAATAGCGTCGAAGTAAGAAAAATAACGGGCGGGCACAATGGATGACGGGCAGCTGATACCTCATTTGTTCAGAACAGAGTACCGGAAAATAGTTTCGGTACTCTGTAAATATTTTGGATGGGACGGTATCGAAAATGCTGAGGACATTGCGAGCGAGACCTTCCTCACCGCCGCACAAACCTGGGGGTTGAACGGCATTCCTTCCAATCCCACCGCCTGGCTGTACAGCGTGGCAAAGAACAAAGCTAAAAACCATTTGCACCGCCGTCAAATCTTACAAAACAAGATCATCCCATCCCTGAAAAGCCAGGAGACCGATGAAGACCCCATCGATCTTTCACCACAGAACATCATCGACAGCCAGCTGCAAATGATGTTCGCCATCTGCCACCCATCCATCGCCACGGAAGCGCAGATCGGTCTCTCTCTTCGCATCCTCTGCGGCTTTGGCATCGAAGAGATAGCAGACGCCTTTCTCACAAATAAAGAGACCATCAACAAACGCTTATTCCGGGCAAAAGAGCAGCTCAGGGAAGGGAAAATAAAGATCGAGCTCCCCACCCCGGTAGAAATAGAAACCAGGCTGTCTCCCGTACTCACTACTATTTACCTCCTATTCAACGAAGGCTACTATTCCATCAGCCAGGATAAACCCCTGCGCAAAGAGCTTTGCCTGGAGGCGATGCGGCTGTGCACCATGCTCGTCGAGAACAGGGATACAAACAAGCCCCAGGTAAATGCCCTGCTCTCCCTGATATGTTTCCACACCTCCCGCTTTGACGCCCGGCTGGATGAAAATGGCCAGATCATCCTGTACAAAGAACAGGACACCAGTCTCTGGAATACAGATCTCATCAGTAAAGGCGGGTATTTTCTGCAACAGGCAGCCTCCGGCAATAAACTGTCCCGCTATCACCTGGAGGCAGGTATTGCCTACTGGAATACCCAACAAGCCGACACAAAAGAAAAATGGGAGAACATATTGCAATTCTACAACCGGCTCCTGCAAATAGAATATTCTCCGATCGCAGCGCTCAATCGAACCTACGCCTTGTCAAAAGTCAACGGAAAGGAAGAGGCCATTATCGCGGCGGAAAAACTGGACCTTCCGGATAACCATTTTTATTTTGCCCTGAAAGGCGAACTATATACATCCATCGATAACGAAAAGGCCAGGCAAAATTTTCAAAAAGCTTATTCCCTCGCAAAGACCCATGCCGACAGGCAAGCCATTCAGAAGAAGATCGATAAACTCGCCAACATCCCCGGTTAATTTAGATTTCCCCAGAATACCCCTCCTCGCCCAAAAGCGATCAGCAATTGTATCATTAACGAACGATATGCAACCCCAGGCAGTAACAATCCAATTGATTATCAATAATTAATAAAGCAGGTATTAAAATTGAACAAAAAACATCTCAAATCAAATCCCATGATCGGCAATCACTTCAGGATCACCTGGCGACAACTGTGGAAGAACAAAGCGATCTCCCTTATCAATATGGGCGGCCTCTCCATCGGCATCGCCTGCTCGGTCTTGCTGCTCAGCTACGTCGCCTTCCATTTGAGCTATGACGGCTGGCACGCCCAAAAACAGGATATCTATCGTGTCGGCCTGGATTTTTACCAGGACAGCCGGCTCGTGATCGAAAGCGCAGAGACCTATTCGGCCGTTGGCCCGGCATTGAAAAAAGATTTTCCGGAGGTCCTGGGCGCCGCCAGGCTCTATAACATGGGCTATAAGAATAATTGCGTATTCAGCTACAACAATACCTATTTCCGCGAAACCCATTTCCTCTATGCCGAACCCTCCTTCCTCACCATGTTCACCTTTCCGCTGGTGCAAGGCGATGCCGCGTCCGCGCTCGCTCAGCCATATACGGCCGTCATCTCGGAATCGACAGCCCGTAAGCTTTTTGGCGCCGGTTATCTCCGGACAGCCCTGGGCAGGTCTATCCAAATGACGGATGACGACCGCAACGCGGAGCTTTGTAGGATCACCGGCATAGTCAAAGACATCCCGGAAAACTCACACCTGAAATTCAACATCCTTATTTCCTGGTCGACCTTACAGCGCCGCAACGGAGGACCCGAACGGTTTGAGCAAAACTGGGACAAAAAAGACTTTTACACCTATGTGCTGCTGCGTCCCGGAACAGACCCGGCAACCCTGGAAAGAAAACTGTCCGCTTTCACCCGCCTTCATATCCCCGGTGAACAAGCGCAGCATCAGCAAAGCATTCTGTCCTTACAACCACTCGAAAAGATACACCTGAGTTCCGGCAGACTGGATGAGCCGGAAACCACCATTCATGCAAAAGCCATTACTTTCCTGACGATCATCGCCTTCTTTATCGTCACCATCGCATGGATCAATTATATCAACCTGGCCACGGCCGGAAGCACCAACAGGGCCAGGGAAGTGGGCATCCGAAAAGTGCTGGGCTCCCGGCGGGCCCAGTTGATCAGACAATTCTTTATCGAGTCGTTCTGCATGAACGCCATCAGCTTCGTTCTGGCGATGATGCTCATCAACGCGATAAATCCCCTGTTGCACCGCATCTTTGCCATCGACTTCCCCATATCCGTAATCTTCAGGAGCACTTACGGACTCATCTTCCTTGTTTTTCTCCTGTTGGGCGCCTTCTTTTCCGGGTTATACCCTGCCCTGATCCTATCTTCCTTCAAACCAGTGGCCGTCCTGAAAGGGAAAATAGCCTCATCAGCCAAAGGGCTGATGTTGAGAAAAACGCTCGTGGTCTTCCAATTCTCCTTGTCCATCCTGCTGATCATCGGTACATTGGTCGTTCACCGGCAAGTGCAATACATGCTTCACCGGGACATAGGCATCCATCCCAGCCAGATCATGGTGCTGGACAGACCCGGCCGCTGGGACACCGCCCGCTCTACCCATAACCTGCTCGTAAAGCGGTTTAAAGAAGCTCTTAAAAACGACCCTTCCGTGGAAGCCATAGCTATGTCGGATGAATTACCCGGCAAAGAGATCCGGTGGCCAACTCCTTATGCCGCTCTCAAGAACGGGCTCTCCTCTACCCATTCTATTCCTATCAATACCACCGTGATCGACCAGGATTATATACCTACCCTGGGCATGACTGTGCTGGCCGGCCGGAATTTCTCCGATGCATTTAAAACAGACCGGAGGGGACTGATCCTGACAGCATCCGCCGCTAAGCTGCTGGGCTTTTCCCATGCAACCGAAGCCATCGGAAAGGAATTTCGTGCAGATGACGGGGACTATACCGTGGTGGGCGTCGTCAACGACTTTCATCAATTATCCTTACAGCAGAAGGCCGCTCCGGCCGCCTTTCAATTCAACGGCGGAGACCTGAGAGAATACGAATACTACCTGGTGAAATTGAAGACAAACAATATTCACCAGGCCGTGGACCGTGTACAATCCGTCTGGGCCGGTAGTTTTAAAGGTAACCCTTTTGCATTCTCTTTCCTGGATGATTATTTCAACCGGCAATACCAACACGACATACAGTTCGGTGTCCTGTTCGGGACTTTCTCTTTTCTGGCCATTATCATCGCCTGCATCGGCCTGGTTGCGCTTGTTGCCTTTATGATCCGGCAGCGCACCAGGGAAATAGGCATCAGAAAAGTATTGGGAGCCAGTGTGCAGGAAATCCTTTTCCAGCTGACAAAAGATTTTATAAAGCTGGTATTGCTTGCCAACCTCCTCGCCTGGCCACTGGGATGGTTCCTGATGAACAATTGGCTGAAAGACTTTGCCTATCGCATCCATATCCATTGGTCCGTCTTCATACTGGCAGGATTTACCGCCTTCGCCATCGCCCTGCTCACCATCAGTTTCCAGGCCCTCAAAGCTGCATTGACAAATCCCATAGAGAGCCTCAGGACGGATTGATCCCCCTATGCCGTCGCTGGCCGGTGATTCCTGAACAACAGCCGCAACATAGACGGCAGGACAATAAGCAGCAACGGCAAAGCAGTGACAAATCCACCGATCACCGCAATCGCCAGCGGCTGATGCAGCTGTGCACCGGTGCCAATGCCAAGAGCCAGGGGCATCAGGGCAATGATCGCCCCCAACGCGGTCATCAGCTTGGGCCGCAACCGGGTAGAGATCGCGAACACGACAGAGTCATCCACCGACCTCTCCTTCAACGAATCCCTGAACTGCAGGAACGTAAAAATAGCATTCTCTCCAATGATGCCCACGATCATGATCAGCCCCGTATAGCTGCCCACATTTAAAGGTGTATGCGTAATGTATAAGGCGATATAGCTTCCCGAGATCCCCAGCACAGCCAGCAGGATGATAAGTAACGCCACCCGCAGATCGCGAAAAAGAAAAAGTATGACGGAGAACACCAGCAGGCTGGAAGTGATCAGTATTGTCAATAGTTCCTTAAAAGACTGCTGCTGCTCGGCATAAGCCCCCCCATACTCGATGTGATATCCCTGCGGCAACACTACCTGCGTCGCCACATTCCTTTGAATATCCTTCATAACACTTCCCAGGTCCCTGTTCTCCAGACGGCCAGTGACCTCCCCCATCGCCTGCAGGTTTTCTCTATTGATCTCCGCATCGCCGGGGTTCACGCTTACATCCGCCAGCTCGGTGATCGGTTTTAGCCTTCCTGAAGGAAGAAAGACCTGCATCCGCTGCACATCAGCCACCGTCGCGGTCCGGCTGTTGGGATAGACCATACGTATATTGGTAAGCTGCTCCCGCTCGAGGATATTGCCCACAATATTACCCTCCATCCTGTTCTGCAGCTGCTGCTGGAACACAGCAGGGTTAATGCCAAACTGCGCCAGCTTGTTATAATCCGGCTCGATGCTTACCGAAGGACCGGCGATAACAATGCCGTCGAATACATCCGCTGCCCCCTCCACTTTATTCACCGTCGCAGCCACCTGCCTGGAAAGGTCGTGCAGCGTTTTAACATCATTGCCAAATATTTTGATAGCCACCGGCTGCACCGAGGTCATAAGATCCCCCAGCATATCCCCGATCACCTGGCCGAAATCGATACGCAAGGCCGGCTGCGAAGACTCCACCTGCTTACGGATATCCGCAATGACATCCTCCGTACTGCGCTCCCTGTTCTTCTTCAGCTGGATCAGGTAATCACCGGTATTGGGCTCGGTGATAAAAAAACCCATCTGCGTACCGGTACGGCGGGAATAGTTTGCTACCTCCGGCATCGACGTGATGATCTTCTCCACCTGCTGCAATATCCTGTCCGTCTCCTGAAGGGAGGTACCCGGCGGTGAAGAATAGTCCAGCACAATGCTGCCTTCATCCATTTCCGGCAGAAAACCCGTCTCCAGCTTGGGCAGGATAAAATAAATCGCCAATGCCAGCCCCGCAATAACCGCCATGCTCACATAAGGCTTATGTATAAAGAAACCCACCCATCTCTGCTGCCGGACCATATGCACCTTCGCCTCTTTTTTTGCTCTTTTCCCATTCCTCTCCCGGCTTAACAACAGATAGATGACCGGCAGACCGATCCAGGTGACAAAGAACGAACACACCAGCGTGATGATCATGGTATTGGTCAGCACCTTAAAATAGGCGCCGGCTACCCCGCTCATCAGTTCAAAAGGAATAAAGATGACGATGGTGCTCAGGCTGCTGCCCACCATGGCCGGCAGCAGATAACGGATAGCCTTATCCACCAGCGCCCTGGATGACTCCAGCGGATGCTCCTCATGCGTTCGCTGTATCTGCTCCACCACCACGATGGCATCGTCGATGATCAGACCAATGGCAGCCGCAATGGCCCCCAGGGTCATGATATTAAAGGAATATCCGATGGCATACACCACTATCAATGTCAAACAAATGGTAATGGGAATAGTGATCAGTATAGTTGCACTGGCCTTCAGGCTCCTGAGAAAAATGACGGCTACGACAATGGCCAGGACAAGCCCGATCCAGAGACTATCCGTCACACTCCTGACGGAATCCTTTACAAAATCGGCCTGTACGTAATAGGGTTTCAGGTGAACATTTTTGGGAAGGACCTTCTGTAGCTCCACGATCTTCTGCGCTACCTGATCCGACAGATCGATGAGATTGGTATTGGGCTGCTTGATGACGGCTATCAGCAGGTTCTCCCTCCCATTGGCATTGATCTTGGTATATTCGACGGCCTCCTGGATAGAGACATCGGCGATCTCTTTCAGCCGCACCACCCGCCTGCCGTTGTTGCTTACGATCAGCTCTTTCAGCTGATCCAGGGTCTTCACCGTCGCATCCGTCACCGTAAGATACAATAAATGATAATCCGACAAATAACCATTGCTCCGGATAAAGTTCGTCTGTGCCAGCGTACCCGAAAGCACGTCGGGTGTGATGCCAAGGGTGCTCATCTTCTGCATATCGAGCGTAAGCCAGTATTCCTTTTGCTTCCCGCCGATGATACGAACCTCCGAAACACCTTGCACCTGGGATAAAAAAGGCTTCACCGTATACAGCGCCAGCTGTTTGACATCGATGGCCGGGGTCGGCGAGCTTGTCTCCAGTGAATAGCCCAGCACAGGCAATATGGAAGGGTTCATCTTCTCCACCGTGATCTGTACCCCTGCCGGCAGGCTGTTATTCACCTGGGCGATCTTCGACTCGATGCGCTGCTGCGCCAGGTCGATATTGCTGTTCCAGTCCATAAAGGCGGATATCTCACAGGTACCCCGGCTGGTCGTGCTGCGGATGGTCAGCAGGTCAGGCACCTGCTTGATCGCACTCTCCAACGGCTTGGTTACGGTCACCATCATTTTGTCTACCGGTTGCAGACCCGCATCGGCAATGATCTTTATCTTGGGGAAAGTGATCTCGGGGAACAACGATGTCTTCAGCCGGCCATAAAAGAAAAAACCTCCCAGCATGATGATCACCAGCAGGGCCGTTATCGGATTCTTATAGGCAACAAAAAAGTTCTTCATGATATTACTGTTTCTCGACAATGACTTTTGCGGTATCGGGCAGACCGTAATTACCGGTGACCACGACCTTGTCGTCCTTTGAGAAGATGGGTTCCAGGATCTCTACTATATCACGCTGCTCCATTCCCTTCCGCACGATCGTCTTTACTGCCGTGGTGGAGTCGATCATCTTCATTACCCAGAAGCTGGTCTGCGCCTCATCCGAAAGCACTGCCGACTTAGGCACCGTCTGCGTATGAGACCGCAGGTTCCTGATAACCCTCACCTTCGCGATCAGGTTTTGGGGAATAGGGGTCCGGCTGCTGACCTTGATGATCACCGGCTGTGTCTGGGAAAGAGAATCCACCACCGGCATGACGGAACTGATGACGCCTGTCAGATGGGTGGCATCAGGCAGGATCAGATCCACATTCTTCTTGCCCAGCACATACGGTCTCAATTCATAAGGCAGGTTCAGCAGGAAAACAAAGCTGTTATTGTCGCTGATGACAGCCAGCTGCTCCCCATCCTGCACATAATCCCCCAACTGATGACTCAGCTGCGTGATATACCCGGACAAGGAGGACTTGACCGTATTGACACCGGAGAACTTGAACGAGCTATCCAGCTTGGAGATGGAATTGCCGATGACCATGGACTCCTTCGTCTCGATGGTAAACATACGCTGTCCCACACCGACAAACTCGCCGGGCCTCACATCCACCGATCTTACATAACCCGTGGCCGTGCTCCGTACATAGCTGTTTTGTAAAAAAGAGGAAGTGGCATTCAGCTCGATGGAATCAGCCAGGTCACTAAAAGCGACATTGGCTACGTTCACCGGAGTTTTTATCCCGGCAGCGGCAGCCGGGTCGGTTTCAGCCGCAGCCTCGGGATCCTTTTTCCCATTGCAGGAGACAAATCCGGCCAGTACAGCTATCACTATATATCTAAATTTTATCATGTGCCCTTTTTTATAAAGCTTCCCAATAATTTATCTGGTTGATGATCTGAAGCCTGCCGATGTAGTTCTGATTAAGCAGGTTCCTTGCGTTGAGGTAGGTATTGATGGCCAGCACCAGGTCCGTTATCCGCACATTACCCGTCTCCAATAGCTTGGCATTCACATCTATCAGGGCATTGGAATACTTTATCTGGCCATTGATCTCTTCTATCAGCGACTCGGTCGCACGCAGCTGCTGGGTCAGCTGGGCGATCTGCTGATCGTATTGACGTAAAAAGAAATCCCTGTAACCCGTTCTCGTCCTTTCAGCAATATCGATCTTCTTATACTTCATTTGCCGTTGATGACCGTCATAGATAGGAACGGTCACCGAAAAACCGAAGCTCGTACCAAAATTCTTCACCAATGAAAAAGGATAGCTGGATATGTAACCCGCATCCGCGAACGCGTTCAGTTTCGGCCGGTAGCCATAGTTGATCAGCGAATGCTGGTTGATATTCTTCAGACTGTCGATGGTATACTGCTGGTAAAATACAGAGCTGTACACTTCCGGTAATACAGACAGCTTCAGCTGCGGGTCGGGAAGATCCCTGACAGCTGTGTCGACGATCCCGCACAGATAGTTCAGCATGGCAAGATCATTCTTTAGCTGTATTTCCGACTGACGGAGCAGCAGCTGTTGCTGCTGCAGCGTGACATAAAAGGTAAGATAATCCGATTGTCTGTATATATTGGCCTGCGTTAACCCTTTCAATATGATCTCCTCCTTTTGCAGCAGGGCTAGTATTTCCTTATTGAAACGCACGACCACCATATCTCCATAGGCCGTGACATATTGGGCCGTCACCGTCTTTTTCAGGTCCTTTGAGGCAATCATGGCCGCATTACCAATGGTCTTGCCGTTCAGGGAAAGGGACTGCAGCTGTGTCGCCAGGTTGTTCTTTCCCACAAAGGTCTTGGTGGCCTGTACCTGGGCGCTAAGCTGCCCCCCATTGGTAATGGCATTGTCATACCCCCATCCGCCGATAACAGGTGCATAGGAATTGTTGCTGATGCCGTTCACCTGTGGCAGATAGGCGGCGCGCACCAGCTGACTGTCCACGCTATTGGATAGCTGCTGATTTTGATAATCCTTCAGTAGAGGACTGTTGCCCCTGGCCTCGCTGAGATAATAGTCCAGGTCACGATCCTGCGCCCTGACGTATGACCCCATCATGAAGATCCAGACGGAAAATATGCCTGCCTTCGATAAACGCATAGCTAATAGTATAATTATAAAGTGTACATATGTTCTTTACGATCGCCAGCCCCAACCCCGTGCTGTCTTCATTGCCGGCAGGCCCGGTGAGCTTGTAAAACCGGGTGAAGATCTTTTCAGCCTGAAGAGCGACAGGCACACCTGTATTCTCGATGACGAGGGCATCCCTTTCCGTCCGGACAATGATCATTCCATTATCGGTATTGTACCGGATGGCATTCGACAACAAATTACCGATAAGGACCTCTATCAGGACATTGTTCACCCTCACCACCATGGTCTCGGGGAAATCCCCGTGAATAATGATATTCTTTTCCTGTGCAAGGGACTGACCTTGTTGTATCAGTTTTTTACATAGAGCCGAAATTTCCACGTCATATACATCCTGGTATTGGTTGTTCTCGATCTTTGTCAGTAATAAAAGGGATTTATTCAACTTTATCAGCCGCCGGTTCGTATCGTTGAGGTCATTGATCAGGTCCGCCTGCTCTTCCGATAAAGGAGAGGTCTGCATCAGCAGCTCCAGTTTGCTTTGATAAATGGCCAGCGGCGTTTGCATCTCATGAGACGCATTCTCGGTAAACTCTTTTTGCTGCAGATAGATCTCGGAATTGCGGCTGAACAGGTTCTTCATCGCCTTGTTCAGCTCATTGAACTCATCGGTAGTAGTGGACAAAAAAGGAAGATCAGTCTGTTTATTGAGCTCGAATTGCTGCATATTCCTCAATGCCACATAAAAGGGCTGCCACAGTCTTTTGGATATCCGCTGGTTGATCCATAGCATCCCGCAGATAAGCAGGAACAGCACGATGGATTGCACCAGCAAAATACTGCCCAGCAGATCCTCGTTTTCGATAAGACTGCTGCTGACCACCAGCCGGTACATCTTCCCTTCCACATTGATCGTGCCCGCGATCTCGCGATAAGGCTCTTCCTCCCGGTGCTTCGGGCTATAGCGGGTAGTGCTGTATATCCTGTCTTTGATAGGTCCATCGGCAGGGGACAGCAATATATCCTTATCCAGCTTTGACCAGGCAGTCAGCTCCTCCTGCGAATGGATCTCACCCAGGTTCGACCGTATCTCCTTTAGCTGGGACCGTAAGGACTTATCAACAGCATGCAGCAACACCGACCGCATGACAAAATAAAACAGGGGAATGGTCAGCAGGTAAATGAGACAGGAATAGAACAGATAGCTCCTTATAGTCTTATTGTTGAGCCGCATGATTAAACATCGAATTTGTAGCCCATCCCATAAACAGACCGGATATATTCGCCGCACCCCGCCTGCTGCAGCTTCCGCTTAAGGTTCTTCATGTGGGAATAAATAAAGTCATAATTACTGAATATCTCCGCCTCGTCACCCGAAAGATGCTCTGCAATGGCGTTCTTCGAGATAACCCTGTTCTTATTATAGGCAAGATATACCAGCAGGTCGTACTCCTTCCGGGTCAGCTCCACCGGGCAGCGATGGACAGTCACTGTCTTTGCCGTAAGGTCGATGGTCAGTTCATTAAAAACAAGTATATGCTGTCCCTGGAAATGGCGTCTGCGGATCACCGCCAGTATACGCGCATTCAGTTCGGATAAATGGAACGGCTTGGACAAATAGTCGTCGGCGCCCAGGTTCAGCCCCTGTATCCTGTCGCTGATGGAATTCTTTGCGGAAATGACGATGACCCCATCCGTCTTTCTATTCTCTTTCAGCTCATTTAACAGCATAAGACCGTTGCCGTCGGGCAGCGAGACGTCCAGCAGGATACAGTCATAGGTGAAAAGTTCGATCTTTTGCCGGGCTGTAGCATAGTCCGTGGCCTCTTCACAGACAAAATTCTCGCTCTTCAGATAGGTAGCCATACTTTTCATCAACTCCTGCTCGTCTTCGACGATGAGTATCTTCATTTTGCCGTTTTAGGCCAAAATAACGGCCCTAATCTGGAGAAAATCTGAAGAACCGGGCAGTAATAGCATTCAGGCATCACTCCGTCCGTAAATCTTTATGGAATTTTTCCATTTTTGACTCACTTGGTGAATCTCAAGCACCATGTTTAAACATCACCTGAAGACCGGCTGGCGCAACATCCTCCGGAATAAATTCTACGCCATAGTCAATATATCGGGACTTTCCCTGGGCATAAGCGCCTGTCTGGTCATCTACCTCATCACCAGCTACGAACTCAGCTTCGACACCTTCCACCCCGGTAAAGAAAGGATCTATCGTGTCATGGGAGACATCACCGAACGTACGGGCGACAAGCTGCATTTTGCAAAGCTCCCTCCCCCTGTGTCGAAAATTGCCCGTTCGACCATCTCGGGACTGGAGGCAGTCGCAAGCTACATCCCTTATAAACCCGGGATGATCATCGCAGAACCACAATACTTTTCTATTTTCAAATACGACTGGCTGGCCGGCAACACAGCCACCGCCCTATCGGCGCCTTTTACGGTCGTTCTTACAGAAAGCCGCGCCAGGTATTATTTCGGTCCGGCATCCCCCGACAGCTACATCGGCAAACAGGTGATCTATGACGACTCTCTATCCGTAACAGTCTCGGGCATCCTCAAAGACCAGAATAAACCCACCGACCTGTCTTTTAAAGAATTCATCTCCTATCCCACGATTCAAAGCAGCTTCTTAAGTTCTTCTATCAACCTGGACTCCTGGCATCAGCAAGACCTGGCAGCCTGGACCTTCATCAAACTGGCGCCCGGCACAACACCCGCCCGGGTCAACACACAAATGGCCCGCCTCGTACAGCAGCACACCGATCAGGACACGAAGCTGACCTTGTGGCTGGAACCCCTGTCGGACATCCATTTTAATGAAGATGTCATCGAAAATCCCATCAGGACGGCTCACATGCCGGCCATATACGGTTTAATAGCAATTGCATGCTTCATCCTTCTGCTGGCCATGGTGAATTTTATCAACCTGTCTACAGCTCAATCCATCCGCCGGGCCAGGGAGATAGGTGTCCGCAAAGTGCTGGGTAGCGGCAAAAGAAGCCTGGTCCTCCAGTTCCTCACAGAGACGGCAATACTTACTTCCTTTTCAACCTTGCTCGGCCTGCTTTGGGTAACACCGGCACTTTACTTCTTTCGGTCATTTATCCCCGCAGGATTTACCGTTCATCTTTTCACACCAGCCACCCTGCTCATATTCCTCACCGTCACACTCGTCAGCGCAGTCCTCGCCGGTCTGTACCCTGCAAAAGTCCTGTCTTCCTATGAGCCGGCCATCAACCTGCAGGCCGCCGCCGAATATAAAGGCGGCCGGCAATGGCTGCTGCGAAAAGGACTGATCGTCTTCCAGTTCACCATATCGCTGGTGTTTATCATCGGCAGCATCGTCATCGCGCAGCAGCTGCAGTACACCCGGGATATAAACCCGGGCTTCAACGCAGACGCTATCCTCACAGTCCAAAGCCCCAGGGGAGACAGCCTGTCCAAAGTAAAGGTCCTCGCAGAAAAATTCAGAAAGACAACCGGTATCCAACAGGTAGCCCTGCAGTGGGTATCACCCATGACAGACAATACCCGGGGCATGCAGCTAAAGCTCACACCGGCAGATACAAAAGAGATCGGCGTGACACAGGTAGCTGGCGATGAAAACTTTATTCCCCTATACCAGATACAGCTGCTGGCCGGCAGGAACCTCCACCCATCCGACAGCGTCCGGGAATTTGTCATCAGCCAAAGTCTGTTACAGCTTATAGGTTATCATACTCCCGAACAGGCAATTGGGAAGATCCTGTATTGGCAAAACAACCCTTACCCGGTAGTCGGAGTGGTGGCAGACTTTCATACTAAGTCGCTCCACAATCCTGTTACACCGTCGTGTATCATCAACAGGCCGGAACGGGAAGGCGCTATCGCCATTAAGCTGGCCTCAAAGGGAAAAAGCTCGCACGTAATTGCCTCCACGCTTTCCCAGGCCGAAAAAGCATGGAAACAAGTGTACCCCGATAAAGCCTTTGCTTATACGTTCTACGATGAGACCATGGCCCTGCTGTATACAAAAGATCGTCAGACGGCCCTACTCATCAATACTGCAATGATCATCGCCATCCTTATTTCCTGCATGGGATTGTTTGGCCTCGCCCTGTTCAGCGCAGCAACAAGATCAAAGGAGATCAGCATCCGAAAGGTCCTGGGAGCAACCGTTGAAAATATTACATTCTTACTCTGCAAAGACTTCGTCCGGCTAGTCCTGCTCGCCCTGCTGGTCGCCTCACCCATCGCCTGGTACCTGATGACCCAATGGCTGCATGGCTTCGCCTACCATATCCGGTTACAGATCTGGACCTTCATCTATGCCGGAGCTGCTGCAGTGTGCATCGCTTTAATGACCGTCGGCTACCAGTCCATCAGGGCAGCCATGGCCAATCCCGTCAAAAATCTAAAAACAGAATAACGACCTAGTCCTCTTTGATAAAATTCCCCTGCTCGTCAAAAACGAGGTCCTTACCTTTTACCTCAGCCTCATAGCTCATCTTGCCCTGCGCGTCGGTAACCTTTCCGGCTTCGGTGATCTTTGCACCCGGATAATGCACCTTTACATAGGCAGCAACGGCCACCGGTACATCCGTGCTTTTGACTTTCTGGGCCATAATATCTGTTGTCATAAGACAAAGGGCAATGACACCCGGTAAGATCAGTTTTTGCATATGTGTGTTTTTCATACCCAATGATACAACCCGATTCTGTAAAAGAATCCCCCTCTTTCTGAAAAGATCCTATGCAGATTCTGAACAAAAACTGTACATACAATTACTAGTATGTTATATAATTATTGCCCCAGTTTTTCTTCAGTTTTCCCCTTGATCTTTGATCACTAATCTCAAAAAAATGATCAAAAAGAATCTATTATCCCTGGCACTGGCGGTCTTGTCCCTTGCCGGCCAGACTGTTAACGGACAACAATATACTTTTGACAAAAAGATCCCTCTGCCCGGTGACGGTGGCTACGACTATATGGCTATCGATGAGGCGAACAGGCACTTATTTGTTTCACACGGTACAGCCTTTAACGTAGTCGACCTGGCTACCGAAAAACCCATCGCTGTCATCGACGGACTACAAGGCGTCCATGGCATCGCCATCGTCAATGAGGTCAACAAAGGATTTATCAGCGACGGTAAAGCCGGCGCCGTGGCCGTCGTCGATCTCACCACCTTCAAAATACTCAAGACCATAAAGCTGCCCTCGACAGACGAAGACGCCATCATTTACGACCCATATTCCAAAAAAGTATTTGTCTTCAACGGGGAAAGCAAGAACACCTGCGTCATCGATATCCATTCGCTGGAGCTGGTAAAGAGCATCGACCTGGGAGGTGGACCGGAATTCGCGGTCTCCGACGGCAAAGGACTCATCTACAACAACATTGAAGACATGAATACCCTGAAGGTCATCGATACGAAGACCATGACGGTCAAAACCTCTTACCCCCTGTCACCCTGCGGTCAGCCCACCGGCATCGCCTTCGACGCAGCCAACCAGCGCCTGTTCACCGGCTGCCGGACCAATAAAGGATTGAGCGTCGTAGACGCCAGCAGCGGTAAGGTCATCACCACCCTGCCCATCGGCGCCGGCGTCGACGCAGTCGTGTATGATGCAGATGACAAACTGATATTTGCCTCCAACGGCGATGCCACAGCCACCATCATCCGCCAGGAATCCGCCGACAAATATTCCGTCATCCAAACCCTTACCACCGCCCCCCGCGCCAAAACCATGGCCATGGATAAAAAGACAAAAAAGATCTATTTCAGCGCGCCCGAATTTCAACCCGGCACCCGCAATAGATTGCCGGGAACTTTCGCGGTCCTTGTATATAAGCCTCAATAGTGACCTAAAAAAAACCGGCATTCGGCGTTTTTTTTTGTGTAACTTCCTCGTATGACAGCCAAAGAGATAATGACACAGCTGGAAGCCCTGGGCTCTCCACAGATAAAGAACATACACCTGAAACACGGTGTAAAGGAACCTCTCTTTGGCGTAAAGGTCGCCGACCTGAAACCCATCCAAAAAAAGATAAAAAAAGACTATCAGCTGGCAAAAGACCTGTACGCCACAGGCAACGCCGACGCCATGTACCTGGCAGGCCTCATCGCCGACGACGAAAAAATGACAAAGGCCGACCTGCAGACATGGGTAAAGCAGGCCCTATCCGACAGCATCTGTCAGTACACCGTCCCCTGGGTGGCAGCCGAAGGCCGTTATGGATATGAACTGGCAATGGAATGGATCGATGCAAAAGAAGAACCCATCGCCGCCGCCGGCTGGAGCACTCTCTCCCACCTGGTATCCCTGAAGCCGGACAGCGAGCTGGATATAAAGACACTAAGATCCTTATTGGGCCGCGTGGAAAAAACCATCCATACTTCGGCCAACCGAGTCCGGTATAACATGAACTGTTTTATCATCGCTGTAGGCGCATATGTTATCCCCCTCACGGAAGAAGCCACAGCCACCGCCAAAAAAGTAGCGCCGGATGCGCTCACCTACATCAAAAAGAGCAAAGACAGGGGCAGCCTGGGCAAAAAGAAGAAGACGGTGAAGTGCTAGGACCCCAGCGACCTCAACCACCGGATATTCTCCTGCTTCCCCTCCTCCAGTAATTCCCGGCAGTAATTTGTAAAGAACCGGTGCCCTTCCAGCAGCCTGATACTCCTGGCATGCCAGTCTTTATATACCACACCTATCCGCAGTTCTACTTCCTTTCTCACCAGTTCATCCGTCTCCCTGAAATGAGGAGTACCAAAATGAAAGGTATCCGCATCGCAAAGTATCTCTTCATAAAGCGCACGGGGAAAGGAGGGATATTTCGTAGCCATGATCGCACCCGCCATAGAGGTCATGAACGTTTCGGACACTTTTAACGGGCTTAGACAACCCCGCATGATCGCTACCCCCCGCTGCTCATGCCCCGGCATATCACCCGTGAGATGACCGATATCATGAAACCAGGCGGCAATTTTTACGATAAACATTTCCGTTGCAGACAACAGGTAGTATTCAGCTATTTCAGCGGCATGACGAACAACGTATACCGTATGATCCAGATTGTGATAGGGATATTGCCTGCCGGAAGAAGTATAGGTATTTCTTACAAACTCCTCTACATCCTTTTCAATCTTGCTATAGTTCATGCCCGGTAGAAACTGGTGTCAGGTTATCAAAATCTAAATATCTGTAGCAATTCTGAAGAAATCCTGTACCCAGGTTAATATCAGGCAATGATTTATCAAAAACCTTATATCCCCGGACGAACGCTCCCTGTAGCTTTATCTATGACCAAAAAGCTCCTTTTCATATGTGCCGGATGGCTATTATTCATCCATGCCGGTGCACAGCATAAAGACGCGACCATCCTCCCGGCAGCACAATTCACCACCGGGAATGACCCTGCCTGGTCCTCCCTGTCATTCGACGACAAAGGCTGGAAGACGATACAAACAGGCACCGTATGGCAGGCCCAGGGCTTTCCCGATTACCATGGATATGCCTGGTACCGCATACACGTATCGATCCCGTCAGCGCTTAAACAAAAAGCTTTCTGGAAAGACAGCCTGCGGCTCTTCCTCGCACATGTCAACGACGTGGACGAGACATATATCAACGGCGTAAAGATCGGTAAGATCGGCGCCTTCCCGGATGATCCCGGAGGGTACATCAGCCAATGGCCCGCCATACGCGAATATCATATAGCATGCGATAACCCGGCCATCAGGTGGGACGGAGAGAATATCATCGCCATCAAAGTATATGATGGCGGAGGGACAGGCGGCATCTTTATGGGTATCCCCTACCTGGATATGCTGGAAAGAACAGACGGACTGGAAATGAACATGCCGGCCGACAGCATCCGCTACGACGGTGGCAACGCCCTCGTCCCCCTCATCCTGACCAACCGCTTTTCTACATCCTTTACAGGAATATTAAAGGTGCATATCAGGGACGTCGCCGCCGGCAGGGACATCGCCCAAAAAGAGATACGACAGAATATAAGTCCTTTCAAACAGACCATGCTTCGGTTCACTGTTCCCAACCGCCCCGGTGTCGAAATAGATTATTCATTTACCCAAAGCGGGACGACACTGGTCATCGCCCACCGGCAAACCATGCCATATATCCTTACGCCCAAACCCTCACCACAACCTCGCATCAACAACGCCGCCGTCATAGGGGTTCACCCGGGTTCGCCATTCTTATTTAAAATTGCCGCCACGGGGAAAAAACCTTTGAAATACGAAGCGCAGGCACTCCCATCCGGTCTTAAAATAGATGCCGCTACAGGCATTATCAGCGGCAAGCTCGCAGACAGCGGAACCCATCATGTACATATCACCGTAAGCAATGCAATAGGAAAAGCGCATCAGCTGCTCACCATACGGGTAGGAAAAGAGCTGGCCCTTACCCCGCCCATGGGATGGAACAGCTGGAACTGCTGGGGCATCAATGTCAGCGCCGATAAGGTAAAAAGCTCGGCCCAGGCTCTCATACGCAAAGGATTGATCGACTACGGCTGGACATATATCAACATCGACGATGGATGGGAAGCTCCCCACCGCGCCGCCGACAGCAGCATCGTGCCCAATGAAAAATTCAGCGATATGCGCGGCCTGGGCAACTGGCTGCACGAAAAAGGTCTGAAATTCGGTATTTATTCCTCACCGGGACCAAGGACCTGCGGCGGGTTTCTGGGCTCCTACCGCAATGAAGCGCAGGATGCCGCCGCCTATGCATCATGGGGGATCGATTATTTAAAATATGACTGGTGCAGTTATGATGGCATCGCGGGCAACGATACTGCATTGAGCACCTATATACACCCCTATACCGTCATGGATGAAGCCCTGGGCAGACAAGGGCGCGACATCATATACAGTCTCTGTCAATACGGCCTGAGAGACGTCTGGAAATGGGGCAGACAAGTGCACGGACAATGCTGGCGGACAACCGAAGACATTGAAGATACCTGGAAAAGTTTCACCGGTATTGGCTTCAACCAGGCCCGTCTGTATCCTTATGCAGGTCCGGGCCATTGGAACGACCCTGACATGATGATCGTAGGCAAGGTGGGCTGGGGCCAGAACCTTCACGCCACCAGGCTTACTCCCGATGAGCAATATACGCACGTCAGCCTTTGGTGCCTGCTGTCGGCGCCGCTGCTCATTGGATGCGACCTCAGCAGCCTGGACGCTTTTACCCTCAACCTGCTGACCAATTCCGAAGTGCTGGCCATCGACCAGGATATGCTCGGCAGACAGGCACAGCGCATCCTGGAAAAAGACAGCAGCCAGGTATGGGTAAAGGAACTGGCGGATTGCAGCAGGGCGGTGGGTATCTTTAACATCGGCGACACCTACCGCACTGTAAAGCTGGCCTGGAAAGACCTGGGAATGCATGATGGTCAACACGTCCGGGACCTGTGGCGGCAAAAGGATCTGGGGCAAATAAAAGACGCCTACACCCCCCTTCTGCCGCCCCATGGGGTCGCCTTGATCAGGCTCCTCAATAATTGAAGGTGACCCCGGCCCCAAATCCCATATCACTGTCATAATGGGTTGACAGACCAAAGTACCTGGTAAAAATATACCTGAAACCCATCATGTATTCCTTATCTGTATTTACCATAAAATTGAACCGCAGCCTGCTGGTGACGGGCACATCCTCCCGTCCCAGCTGAAAACGCACATTCCCCTTCATATCCACCCGGGCATCCGCCGTCACCAGGAACGGCAACGTATATTGTATCCCTGCACACAGCACCGACCGCTTATTCTTTGTATCCTCTTGTCCAAAAAGGTTCTTTTCCATGACACCGCCTCTGCGATAGCGAAAATCCCATCCGATATAGGGCAGCCAAAATTGCATCCTGCCCAGGTATCTTCCCAAATGGGTTTCGCTCTCATACCCCTTGTCCTGGTCTGTACCGATACGCCATTCCGTTTGCAGCCTGTAACGCCTGTTGGCCATGATCACCTCTCCGTCGCTGCCATTGCTTTCCAACCCTACACTTCCCATGGGATAGATCGTACGATCATCCGCATATACTTTCTGCAGGGCTTTCCGGGGATCACCCAATGCTGAATCCGGCGAAGAATCCTCATAATGAAAGATCCGCCCCATTCCGCTCATCATATGATACAGGATATGACAGTGAAAAAACCAGTCTCCGCTCTCGGTAGCCGCAAACTCGAGCGTATCCGTCTCCATAGGCATGATATCCACCGTATTCTTCAACGGAGCATAATCCCCCTGGCCATTCAGTAGCCTAAAGAAATGACCATGCAAATGCATGGGATGACGCATCATCGTACCATTGTATAAAATGATCCGCACATTCTCTCCTCTTTTTATCAGTATCCTGTCCGTCTCGGACACAGCCTTGTTGTCGATGGTCCAGACATACCGGTTCATATTACCGGTAAGATTGAACTTTAAAAGTTTGACAGGCCCCTCCGGAAGCGTGGTCTTTACAGGGGAACGCAGCATGCCATAGTTCAATGTCTTGCCAATGGTCTCCTTGTACATCACCGTATTCATGTCCATCACCTGGTGGGTCATCTGCATACCCATATCGTTCATCTCCCCATTCCCTTTCATCATGTCGTTCATCATCTGCATACCCGCGAAATAATCCAGCCTGGGCAGGGGCGTTGCCTTTACCTTCGTCCCCTCTCCCAGCCATACGGAAGCCGAACCGGTCCTGTCCTCGGATGTGGCAAGGAATTCATAGCTCCCTTTGTCAGGGATAGTGACGACGGCATCATAGGTCTCCGCTGTGCCGACGATAAGACGATCCACCTCGACAGGCTCCACATCCTTGCCGTCATTGGCTATCACCGCCAGCTTCCCGCCGGCATAGCTCAGCCAGAAATACGTGGATGAGCTGCCGTTGATGATACGGAGATGCACTTTGTCCCCGGGTTGTAAACCCAGGTCCTTCGCCCGCTCATCCTGCTGAAGACCATTTGCAAAAAAGCGTTCATAATATACATCGCTCACATCCATGGCCAGCATCCGCTTTCTTTCATTGGTAAGCTTCGTACCAAAATGTTTGTGTTTGATCGCGTCGGCATAGTCCTGCACGCTTCGCTTTTTTATCGCATACCAATCCGTAGCATTGTGCAGCCTGCGCTGCACTTCAGAAGGCTTTTCATTCGTCCAGTCGCTGAGAAGGATAGTATATTCCTTCATAGCTTCAGGCTCCCTCTTTCGAATAATAAAAGCGCCATACTGACCGCTCTGCTCCTGGAGCATCGTATGGGAATGATACCAGTAAGTGCCGTTCTGCACAATGGGAAAGGTGGCTACATAGGTCTCCATCGCCTTGATGGGAGGAGTGGTCAGATAAGATACACCGTCATATTTATTCGGCAGGATGATGCCATGCCAGTGCACGGAGGTCTCCATCATCATCTCATTGTGAATATGGATCTCCGCTGTATCGCCTTCCGTAAAATATAACGCAGGACCCGGTATAGTACCATTGACGGCAATAGCGCTCACCTTCTTACCCGTATAATTTACCGTCGTATCCGTGATGTACAGGTGATATATCTGCCTTCCGCCCTTACGCTCTCCCATTTCCATCTTCCCCTTTCCCCCGTCCATCTCCATCGGACGATGCTGCATCTGGGCGACGGCAGGCAATACCATCCCACATGCCCAAAGGCACACTAAAAATACTTTCATGCCGGGGTCTTGTTAAGGTTTCAAAGTAGTTTGTACCTTACCACAGGTAAGCATTGCATTTCCATAATAAGGATTCTTTATGGCCGGATCGCTGCTGAGCCACGAAGCCTTCTTCATCGGACAATACTCCTGGTAGATAGGCTGTTGGGACAGCTTGACGGTTTTGGCCAGGGTCATCATATTAGTGGACAGACTGGCAAAATGCTCTCTTTGGTGCGCGATCTCCTTTTTCTCCGAGATATGCCTCGCATCAAAAGACAATTTGTCTTTTAATTCCATAAAGACCTTATGCTCTTTCTCCGTCAGCTTGCTCATGTCGACATTGTCGATGGCTTTCTGAAGGTCTCCTGCCTTGGCGGCGGCAGCATTGGCATCATCCGCTGTCAGGGCATCCTTGACACCGTAATAAGCGGTTAATACATTCGATGAGGTTTGTGCAAATAATTGACAGGATAACAGCAGCATGGCTGCCAGCAAAATATTTTTCATTTTCGATGAATTGAATAGTTGAACAATAGAAATACCTGTTGATCTAAACAATCATCAAATGCGAAAACATTGGTATAGGGACTGGAGATCCGGTGGAGATCCGTTATAAGACGCTCTATCTGAAAATACCCTGTTGACCCGGACATCTTCCCTCAAAACCCACTCTCCCCGCGTAAAAACAACCGCATACACCGGATCGAGCGCTATATGGGATGAAGCCTTCTTCTCAGACAGGTTGAACTTCACCGCATGCATGCCGCTGCAACCATGGTCATCCTTACAGGGCGCCCTGGTCTCTTTCTTTTCACAACAGGTGTGAGTCTGCGCCCTGGCCGAACAATGACAGACAACCATGAAATTGGCCGCAAACACGGTCAACATCAAAAGCGCCTTCCATCGTATGGTTCTGATGAGCAACATCGCTTCAAAGATAATACATTATTGCAGGGGTTGTATGTTAAAACCCACTTTCTTTACCGCCTCGACAATAGGGTCATTGGAAAGACTTTCCGTCTCCACGGTGAGTACCTTATCCGGGTTGTCCGTATCCACTTTCCAGGAGCTGATGCCTTCTACTTCATTGAGCTTTGGCGTTACCCGGGCGACACATCCGCTGCAATTGATATTTGTCTTGAATTGTAAAGTTTTCATATATTTTTAAATTTAAGTCGTAAACTATTACTGACAACGCTGACGCTGCTAAGCGCCATCGCGGCGCCCGCGATCATGGGGTTCAACAAAAAACCATTGACAGGATACAGGAGACCCGCAGCCACCGGAATACCTACCAGATTATAAATAAAAGCCCAGAAAAGGTTTTGCCGGATAGCGCTCACCGTCGCCCTTGAAAGCCTTATCGCTGCCGGCACCTTCGTAAGGTCATCCGACAACAGGGTGATACCCGCCACATCCAGGGCAATATCGCTGCCCGTCCCCATGGCAATGCTGACATCCGCCCGGGCCAGCGCCTGACTGTCATTGATACCATCACCAGCCATGGCCACTACCTTTCCTGCCTGCTGCAATTGCCGGATAAAATCCGCCTTACCGTCAGGCAGCACCTCCGCCCGGAAAGAAGATATCCCCACTTTCGCCGCCACAGCAGCAGCCGTCTGCCGGTTATCTCCTGTCAGCAGATGGACAGTTATCCCTTCCTCCCGTAATGCGGCAATAGCCGCGCCTGCAGAAGACCTGATGCTATCTTCTATAGCGATGCCTGCGAGCACTGTCCTCTCATCGGCAAAGAACACTACAGTTTGCGCAGCCGCCCGTTTCTCATCGGTCCATTGCTGGACAGCAGACACAAGGACAATCCCCTGCTCCTCCAGCAGCTGCCGGTTACCCACCAGGTACATACGCCCTTCATATTGCCCACGAACACCTCTTCCGGTGATCGATTCAATATTCGCCAGTTTCAGCGGACGCGCCCCACCCTTCAGCCGGTCAACCACAGCCTCCGCCAGCGGATGCTCGGAAGCCTGCTCCAAAGAAAACAATATATCCTGATCCTTTGTATCATTCACCCAGTGTATCTCTGTCACTACCGGCTTACCCTCCGTGATCGTCCCTGTCTTATCAAGGATAAGATCACTTACCTTATACGCTTTTTCCAGGTTTTCCGCATCTCTTATCAAAATACCCTGCTCCGCCCCCTTTCCCACACCTACCATGATGGCCGTAGGCGTAGCCAGCCCCAATGCACAGGGACAGGCGATCACCAGCACGGTGACCATGGACAAAATACCATAGGACAATCCATGATCCCCACCCAATGCCCACCATAGCGTAAGGGATAATAGCGCCAGACCGATAACCACAGGTACAAAAATACCCGCCACCTTATCCACCAGTTTTTGTACTGGAGCTTTGCTCCCCTGCGCCTCCTGCACCATCCGGATGATCTGTGCCAGCAAAGTATCGGCCCCTACTTTTTCAGCGATAAAACGGAAACTTCCCTTCTGATTGATCGTTCCCGCAAATACAGCCGCACCCGCAGCCTTGGCCACTGCAACAGGTTCACCGCTGATCATGCTCTCATCCACATAACTTTCACCTTCCTTCACCATACCATCCACCGGGACCTTATCTCCCGGCCTCACTAATAACACATCCCCCACTGCCACCCGGGCCAGAGGAATATCCTCGACATGCCCATCCTCCCGCACCAGCGACACAGTCTTTGGTTGAAGCCCTATCATTTTCTTAATAGCCGAAGAAGTACGCGCCTTCGCCCTTTCCTCCAGCAACCTCCCCAGCAAAATAAACGTGATGACAACGGCCGAAGCTTCGAAATAAACATGAGCATGCAGCCCCCTCTCATGCCAGTATGTAGGGAATAAGGTATTAAAAACACTAAAGAGATAGCTGATACCCGTGCTTAACGCCACCAGCGTATCCATATTAGCCCTGCGATGCCGGGCCTGTTTCCACGCATTTACAAAAAAGCTCCTGCCCAGCCAGAGCACCACCGGGGAAGCCAGCACCCACATCCAGTAATTGACATGGGGAAGATCCATAAAGAACATTCCAACAATTACCAACGGCACAGACAAAACAACAGCCGTCACTGTCCGCCGCTGCAAGCGAACAAGCTCCTCTTTTTGCAACGCCTCCAGTTTTTCATGGTTTTCTTCCGGCTCATCCACCAGCAGGTCATAACCTATCTCCTGCAAGACAGTCTTCATCTCCCGGGGAGTGATCCTCTCCGGCGCATATTCCACCTGAACACTGTGATTGGGAAAATTGACATCCGCCCTGCCGACACCCTCCTGGGACGAAAGGATCGACTCCACGCTGATGGCGCAGCTGGCACAACTCATGCCCGTGACGGAAAATTGCTTCTTTGTCATACGACAAAGGTCGGCCACACGGCAGGCCGGAATGTTACATTATCTTGTAAAAAAGTTATAGAATTTTGTCCAGGGAGGTCCGGCGGCTATTTCCGGTCTTTTTAAAGTGACTGGGCGTAAGCCCGGTCATTTTCTTGAACTGCGCAGACAGATGCGCCGTGCTGCTATACCCTAGCTTCCAGGCGATCTCACTGAGGGTCAGCTCATCATAAGCCAGCCACTCTTTTACCTTTTCCATCTTCAATAAAATGAAATATTGTTCTATCGTCATACCTTCCACTTCCGAGAACAGACGGCTGACAGTCGTATACTCCTTATCCAACGCCTTCCCCAAATAAGCGCTGAGACTGAAATGCTCTTCCAACTCACCCTTTTGGACAAGCGCCACCAAAAGGTTCTTTATCTTCTCTATTTGTTGCTGCCGCTGATCGTCCAGCAACTCGAACCCCAACGCCTGCAGCCGCTCCCTGAACAACCGCAGGTCCTTCTCCGGCAACGGCTTTTCCATCGCTACCTCTCCCAGGGAAACTTTGAACGGCTGATCCGTCAGTTGCCCCAACGTCTGCTCCACCGCAAGGATACACCGGGGACATACCATGTTCTTGACATATAATATCATGATGCAAATATACAAAAAGGAGCGGGCCTCTGCCCGCCCCCCATCACATATCGTTATTGTGCATCCCACCAAACCCTGTCCGTCAATACCGCTTTCTGCTGCGGCTGCGGATTGGTAAGTATCTCACTTTGCGGATACAACAACCGGCGAGGCATATCCGACTCTGCACCCAGCACTTTCGTCAGGAGTGGAAAACCTGTCCTTCTCCAGTCGGTAAAATTCTCCTCATTGAGAAAGTTGGCAATACTTTTCTCTTCCATAATACGCTGTAACGCATTGCCGGCCGTCAACGAACCCCTGGATGCCAGGTAAGTATCTATATCCCCCGGCACTACACCCAGCTTTTGCATATGATTGGTAACAGCCGCCTTGTAAATAGGCTCTGCGGCTGCCGCACCAGACTTGATCAACGTAGCTTCGGCTGTCAGGAACTGCACTTCAGAATAAGTAACGATATAATTAAAAGCCCCCTCTCCCGCATAATAATCCGAAGGATATGAATAATCATCTATCGTTCGCAGGGTATCGCCAATCATCCTCCCCACAAACAATCCGCTATTTTTGGAAGGCTTCGCCATCCTGGACAGCCTTGGATCATTACGCGCCTTCAGACTGTCTATAAAAGTAGAGCACAGGACAGCCGTGCTGACACTGCCAAAAGCATAGAACCACGGATTTTCTGCTCCCGCGGTACCCGCATAAGAGAACCTGAAATCATCGCCGTTGCCCGATATACCCTGGGGCAGGACAGCGAGTGCGCTGTCTGCCTGGACGGAAGCTGTATGCCCCGGCGCCTTTGTAAGATGCATAAAATAACGGGCTTTCAACGTATAGGCCAGCTTTAACCATTGGTTCATCTTACCTCCATAGATATAATCCGCATCACCCGGCTTGAAAATATTATTCTGGCCGATCAGCGCTATCCCCTCATTCAAAAGATCCTGTACAGTCTTGTATATATCTTCTTGTTTATCATAAACAGGCGTAAAATTGCTGCTGCCCTGGAAACCTTTCGAATAAGGGATATCTCCCCAAAAATCCGTGGCGGTACCCAAAGTAAAGGCAGAAAGGATATCCGCAATGGCGGCATAGTTCGGCTTGTTGTCCTTGAGCCCCTTGTCATGCAATATCTTCATATTGGTAAGACAGACCACATAAAAATTATACCAGTCCCCATCCATATCCGTATTGAACATCCGGTAGCTCCAGAGTCCGGGATTGGTCTGGTTCGGGGCGATCACCTGACCAAAATATTGAAGGATGATGGGACCTTGTCCCGGCGAATACCCGGCATGTACAAAATCCGATACATAGGTTTCCAGGGGCGCCAGGATAAGGTCTTCCTGGACAGCCGTCGGATTGTTGGGATCTTTATTGATGTCCAGGTACTTCTTACAGCCGCCGGCCGAGAAAGCCAGCACGATAAGCAGGAATATTATTTTTCTCATTTTTTAAAATTTAACTTAACAATGACCTTAATTAAAAGCTGCATTTAAGGGAGACATAGAAAGAACGCGAAGTGGGTGTAGAGAAAGAATAGATCCCCTGCACATCATTACCCGATCCATAAGACCCTGCTTCGGGGTCTGCACCGGTGAAATGCGGGCTGTAGATCCATAGATTGCGACCGGCAACAGACAAACTGGCCGCTTTCACCGGCATCTTTCCCAAAATGGATGTAGGAATATCATAGGTCAATGTCACGTTCCTTAGCTTTAAGTACGTACCGTCCTGTATAGAAGATTCATATATCCGGGTGGTATAGTAGGATTGTGCATCCACCTTCACCGCGTTAGCCTTGTGATCGACCACGCTGATCCCCGGAATGACCAACGGCTGCCTGTTTTCCGTGACTTTTGCCGTACCATAGAAAAATGCCAGACCCTCGACCTCATTGGCTACATCACCTCCTTTTTTATAATCAAAAAAGAAACTGAGGGACAGCCGTTTGTACCGGAGATTGTTCGTTATCCCTGCCAGCCAGTCGGGATTCGGGTTGCCTACAACCCCTTGCTCGGCGTCTACGACAGGCTTGCCGCCCGCATCGATCATCAATTGCCCTGTTGCCGAATCACGCAGATATCTCGGACCGTAAAAGACATTGTAAGGCTGACCGACGATCACCCTGCCCAGTTGATTTAACCCCGGATATACAGCCAGCACCTTGTTGCGTATACGGGTAAAAGTAAGCGTAAGGTCCCAGGTAAGATCCCTCGTTTTCACCGGCGCAGCCGTAACCAATAGCTCCAGGCCCTTATTCTGTATCGAAGCCGTGTTGACAGCCGTGCTGTTGAAGCCGGTCGCGTCGGAAATTGAGACCTGGGGAATAATACCATGATTTGTCTTTCTGTAGAAGTAAGAAGCCTCAAAACCTATACGGTTGTTAAGGAACCTGGCCTCCAGACCTCCTTCCACCTCATTGAGCCTTTCATTCTGTAAGGTAGGATTACCCAGGGTCGACGATTGCAGAAACCCGGGTTGATTCTGGAAAGGAAAAGAGACGCCATTCCTGGACTGGTTGACAAAGGGCGTCTGCAGCGAATACGCATCGATAACATCATTACCCACAGTAGCATAGGATAAACGGGCCTTGGCAAAGCTGATGGTCCTGCGCAGCTCATCCGGCAACAGCTCCGAAAAAATAAAGCTGGCCGCAGCCGAACCATATGGATAGAATTGTTTGTTGCTGGCAAGGACAGAGCTGCCGTCATACCTGCCGGTAAGCGAAAGTACAAGGAAGCGGTTGTATTCGATATTAGCCTGCGAATAGAACCCCACTTTCCGCTTCTGGTAATGCGCCTCCTTTGCGGAAACAGTGCTGGTGGCAGAGACATTACTAAAACTATCGATGACAATACCTACTCCACTGACATTGACATTTTGAGTATAGCTCGACAACAGGTTGTTGCCCACCAGCAGGTTGACATTAAATTTCCCAAAGTCTTTTACGGCGCTGACGATGACATCGTGATTGAACTGCCGGAAATTGATGTTCTGGTCCAATATCTGTCCTTTCAGTTGAATGGCAGGACTGGGAGACTCCGTATACTTGTCCTGCTCTATATAAATATCGGCTCCAACCCTTTCCGTCACGGTCAGCCAGGAAGTAGGCGTATAATTGGCCGTAAAGACGGGTATGAACCGGTTCACCTGCGACACATTCTTTACATTGTCCAGGTCCCAGAGAGGGGGATTCCGGCTGTTCCTGTACAGCCGCTGACTGCCGTCAGGGTTGAGAATGGGATAAGGGTTCCAGGAAATGGGTTGTACCAGCAGCACGTATAAAGGACCGTTACTTTGTCCCTCCGGCAGCCTGTCCTGTACGGAATTGCTATACCCGATCTGGAAAGTTGTGTTCAGCTTTTGCCCGACCCGCGTATTATACTTAAAGAAAAGTGAATGTCTCTTTAACTCGTTCCTGGGTACGATCCCCTTTTGGTCCAGGTAAGAATAAGACATATAATATCCCGAATTACTCCCGCCCCCCGATATGCTGGCAGTGCTGTTCGTGGTCATGCCCGTACGGAAAAAAGAGCTGTACGGATTATAGGTGGGCGCTTTGACGCCATTGATCTTCAGGGTATCCATCAACGGCCCCCAGGACATGCTGGTCTTCTTTTTATCTCCATCAAAAAACACTCCGCCGGTACCCTGGCCATACTTCCATTGTCTTTCAGGCAACAACACCTTGTCAAAAGAAAGATCGGAGGAAAGAGAAATGACGGGTTTCCTATCCACTCCACCGGCCTTGGTGGTAATGATCACTACGCCCCTTGCCCCGGCCGACCCATATAAGGCGGTGGCCGCAGCTCCTTTCAGCACATTCACACTTTCGATAATAGAAGGGTCTATATCGACGATCCGGCTCACACCGGCGCCGACAGCACCACCGTCGATCTTACCGGTCTCATCATTATTGATAGGTACCCCATCAACCACAAACAAAGCCTGGTTGTCTTTGGTGGGGGAGGAATAACCCCGTACAACGATCCGGCTGCTGCTGCCCGGAGTACCCGAATTGCTGGTGATCTGCACACCGGCCACCTTACCCGCCATGGCATTGACGACACTCGGCTCCCTGGCCCTTACCAGCTCATCCCCCTTTACTTCCTGGCTGCTGAATGTAAGATTCCTTTTTTCCCGTTTGACGCCCAGGGCCGTCACCACCACTTCTTCCATCGCACGGGTAACGGCAGACAAACGTATTTCGAAGTAGCCCTTATCCCCCACCGGTATATCCTGTGGTGCAAACCCAACGGCGCTGACACTCAGGACAGCCCCATTACCTACGACCAGCGAAAAACTGCCGTCATTGGAAGTGCCGGTCCCCACGGATGCATTTTTTATGCGCACCGATGCGCCGGCTAACGCATGGCCCGCACTATCGATCACCTTGCCGGAGATCGTCCGCGACTGCCCCATAACATGGATGCAGCAGGCGGTAAGCATGCTCAATAGCAATAGTTTTACTTTTCTCATACTGTTAGTTTGATTTGTTTAATGAACGGTTAGCATACCCAATGGGACGCAAACAAGGAAGGATGGAAAGACAGTTATCCGGTGTTTTTCATTCATGATGGCAATTAATAGAAAAATAAATGTCTTTATGACGTTTATACAAAACCGCACAAAAAAGTCAAACACTTTCTCTCATGTTTGACCGATTGTGACTATACAGTGAACAAGTAAATGTAGCAAGACTTTACCGCCGGGACTTTTTCGTTTTTAACTTATTGTAGACGGATTTTAACCTATGAAAAAAACGCCTCGTATCGAGGCGTTTTTAATTTTATCACGATCTGTTTATTACCGCCCAATGAGTAGCTTCTTACTAAGCACTCTTCCGCCCGCAACAAACTTCACAACATATACCCCCGTGCCCAGTCCATGCAGGTCCAGCACCGTCCCCGTCTGTACCTGTCGCTGCAGAACGATCCTTCCGGCCATATCGAACACTTGCATCAGACCCGACACCACACCGCCGGTGATAACCAACTTCGCCTGCCCATCTACAACAGGGTTCGGCATAATCTTCACATCGAACATACCGGCATCGCCCGTAAACACCTGCGACATACCCACAGCAGCCACTGTCTGCCGGGCAGCAGGTGCAGCCCCGCTGTTCAATGTCAACGTGCCGAAAGCCGACGTATTCTGGTAATCATTGATCGTCCCCCACCAGACATATTGGGCATTGCGGCCGCCGCTGTTGTCGGCATTGTCAAACCCGATGTCAAACCCGATCGACGACCCGGCGGAAGGTGTAAGCCCCAGCTGCGACCAGGGAATGCTTATCTCGACACTGTATCCTCCGGGTATCGCAGTCCAGGCATGCTGTACCCCCGTCATGCTCACCTTCATAAAGATGGAGCTGTTGTTGTAGCCTTTTATCAGCTGGTTGTCCCTGCCGTCATAGGTGGCCAGCTTATTGTTATTGGCATCGATAAATATCTCCACCGCATCGTTGTCCCAGGCATTGGCCGCGCCGCTGAACAGATGGGCATCCAAAACTTTGGCGCCTATATACAGGTTATTATTGTCCCATAACACCCCAAAGCTGGCGGTATTGGTGCTGCTGCCTATGACTGCCTTGCTGATAGACTGGTTGATCTTCCAGGAACTTTCATTCAGGTTACCATCGATGGTCATCGTCCCCGAAGGCTGGTAAGCGATCACCGTTCCCGGTTGCCCACCCGACCTGGTATTCACCGTCACCTGCACCTGGTCGGTTGCCGACAGGGAACCATCACTGACGGAAAGCTGGAATACATAGGTATTGCCGTTGGACAAGCCCGTCACTGTCGGAGCCGCGACACCCGGATTACTAATGCTGACGGCAGGGCCGCTCACCTGTGTCCAGAGATAAGTGATGGCATTCCCGTCAGGGTCAGAGCCGGATCCCTGCAGCGTAACACTGGTAGTCCCCACATTCAGCACCTGGTCAGCACCGGCATTGGCGACAGGCGGATGATTCGTGCTGCCGCTGCAGGTGGTCAGATATACCGTACCGAATACAGAGGGATTCTGAAAAGCCGTGGTATTCGTAGCAAAAGAAGCCACTTGCGCATCCCGGTCACCGCCATTGTCATCATTATCCAGTTGAATGTCCAGACCGATAGGTTTCCCCAGGGCAGGCGTAACTCCGATAGTGCTCCAGGGTATCACCGCCTCGAGGTTATAACCCGTGGCCGTGGCATACAAAGAATAGTTGATCCCCGCGGTCCTGTTCACAGAGTTGCCGCCTGTATGCACCGTATTGTCGTTCCAGCGGAAACCCAGCTGAAAATCATTCACGCCGTCATAAGTAGCCCCCTTGCTGTTGTCCCCATCGATAAACACCTCCACCACATCATCCATCCACCAGTTGCCACCCGAATCATTTACCCTGGTTGCATCATTCACCTGCACAAGGATATACAAGTTGGTATTATCATACAAAGCCCTCCACGAACCACCATAGCCCGAAGGCACAGCGCCGATGATCACGTTGGAAATGCTTTTTACAGGAGCAATACCCCACACGGCCTCGATGTTCTGATCGATCACAGGAGCCGTGCCGGACACCTGCGCAATGACGGGTGCGACACAAGGCGGATTGTCGTTATCCGCAATGGTGATAGTAGCTACCGTATCTCCACCCAGCTTATACCCGCTGCCGGGCAGTAACGTCAGCCGCAATGTCTCTGGCCCCTCAAACACATTATCATCCACGGGATTGATCACAATGGCCTGCGAAAGGGAAGACGGAGTCAGCACAACCGACCCGGTCAACGCCGGACTGGCCGTATAATCACCGGCAGACGCCGTTCCCCCAATACTATATTGTACCGTCACACTTTGCGTGATACCCACGGTACTGATGGTAAATACACCCGGATCGCCGCCCTCTCCGGCCGATGCATCCGTAGCCGTAATATTGACGGCAGGCGTGACCGATACTTTCTTTACAGCCGTCTTTGCCCCATCAGCCGTGGTGACCGTGATATTCGCAACACCGATACCCACCGCCGTGATCTTCCCCGTCGCATCCACCGTGACGGCAGCCGTATTCGAAGAGGTCCAGGAGACATTCTTATTCGTTGCATCGGTTGGGGTAATGACAGCGCTCAATTGAACGGTCTGCCCCAACCCCACCGTCGTGTCGCCGGCAGGACCGATGCTCACCCCCGTCACCGGCACCGTCACATCGGTAATGATCAGCTGAAAGGAATTGTTCCGGTTGATATAAGTACCCGACTCCGCATTGGTCACCGTCAGCTTGTTGAAAGTACAGGTCTGGGAATTGGCCTGGCAATAGATGCCAAAACCTCCGTAAATATCCTGCGCCACATCCCGGGTAACAGTGTCCAGTCCCGTACCGTTGATACGCGTATTGTTAAAGGTCAGGTTATAGATATTATTGCCGAACAGCTGCACTCCATCCCGTTGGGAATTGTTGATATCGTTGTTGTCGAACTGCAGGTTGAAGATGCCCGTGTTGGCATAAAACTCGATGGCGCCCCTTTTCTGGTTCCAGATATCGTAGCTGGTGCCGCAGTTGGTGATCGTATTCTCATACACCCGGATAGGCGTATGGGTATTGTCAAAGGTAAAACCGGAGAAATCGTTGGTAAACCGTATACCCGACCCCGCAACCCCATCCTTGATCACACAGTGATGTATCTGGTGACCATAACCGCCGAAGATGGCCGCGCCACCCGCACGCCAGTTGTTCTCCACTGTGTTGTTATAAAAGACATCATTGATACAGGGTTGATTGACCCCCGCATCGTTATTGGGCCATACAGCCATGGCGTCGTCTCCGTTATTGCGGAAGCTGCAGTTTTGTACGACGGAATTGCTGGTCCCCTGGCAGAAATTAACCCCGTCCGCATAGTTGTTCCGGATACGGCAATTGGCAATGGTAAGGTTCTGCGTAATATCCACAGGCAGCGGAGGATCATAGCCCGCGATCCAGAACCCACACTCGAAATGCTCCACCCATATGTCGTGAATAGAGGAGTTGGAGCCATACGTACCCATAAATCCCTTATAGATCTTATAGGGATCCCCCGGCACCCGGGCATTCGCCTCGTCATACTTCAAACGGTCGTTATTAGCCGTATTCATGGAAAAGTTCGATATCTCCACATTGCTCGCCCTGGCATAAATGCCCCCATAAAATTGTTTGTCAGTGGAGAAATACAGGTAGGTTTGCCAAACGCCCGCGCCCATGATCTTGATATTGCTGACCGTAAGCGTCAGCTTATCGCTTAACAGAAATCTGCCGGCCGGGATATAGACATTCTTACCCTGGGAAGCAGCTGCGCTGATACACGCATTAAAAGCCGCAAGATCGTCGTTGTTGTCATCGGCGACGGCGCCATAGCTGGTGACGGAAAGATAATTGGCAGGCTGGGTAATGACCGCAGGTACAGGCTCCATCTCGATAAAATCCACCCCATAGGTAAGACCATCCCCATTGTCTTTTTGTATCCGGATGGAATCCCCCGCATTGAGCGCACCGGTCAGCTTGAAATGCACCTCGTCAAAACGCATCCATGTCTTTTCCTTCGACGTCTGATAGGGATCCGAACCGCCAGTAACAAAATACTGGTAAGCCCAGTAAGACGACAGATCGATGTCCCTCACCTTTACACCGTTGACATAAAGCCCCAGCGATCCCGTCTGTCCCGTACCGGAAGCATTATCCGGCATGGTAAACCGAATATCGAAACCCTGCGCGGCAGCAGACAGCTTCCAGCCTACAGCCGCGCCATTGGCCGAAAGAGATACATATTTCTGGTTGGATGCCTCCGATGCGATATCGGCCTGCACAAACTGCGGCGACTGCTGTAAGAATGCACCACCCGACAACCGGGCATCCTCCGCCTCATAACGGGTATAGGGCAGCTGCGCCCCCCGGGGAAGACCATCGCTTTGTGCATATAAGGTGAGCTTGAAACAGAGGAATAGAAAGACAATAAGCCCTTGTAAGAGTAAAGGTCTCTTTTTCATATGGAAGAAAGTTTTGAATGGTGAACAATCTGCCAAAGAAAACGAAGCCCGGAAAAGAAGACAAGTATTATTGGAAAAGTATAAGAGAATTGCGGGTAATACAACTGCTAAAGATCATTCAAGCAATTTCTTCTCAATTCCTTACAAACACATTGCGTTTTTTTATATATAAAAGCGATCCTGTCTGGGATCGCTTTTTTGCTCAGGCATACAAACGTAAGTTACACAGCATAGAAGAACTGTTCCTTAACCACCTTCCCGTCCTTTACTTCATAAACGGCTATTTCTTCCATAAGCATCCTGCCCATCCCCTTAAAGGTTGCATCGATGGAGATCGTAAGGGCGAAATGATTGCCGGCTACGATGGGTTCGGAAACGCTGCCCCCATGTATCTCTTCGATGGATTGCTGGAACTGCTCCCCTTTTTTGACGATCTCATCCCGCCCTTTCACCGATTGAGGGCCATGCGATCCAACGGGCTCGATGCTGACGGCATCATCAGCATATAGTTCTTCCTGGGCCTGTTGATATTGGCCCGCTTTGCAATGCTCATAAAGACGATTCGCGATGTCCTGGACGGTCATCACAGCTTCTTGTGTTGCCATAACGGAATTTTTAAATGATTAAGAAATAGGAAATGATAAAGTAAGCTACTTAATTTCCTGTAGTAGAAAAATTAAGTAATTGTATCCCCTCAAAAGTAAGCATCTCCCCCAGAAAATACTAATTTTTTGAGCTATTTTTTGTCAATTTATTTAGCAATCCTTATCTTTATGGTCCGATGGATGCGCACAAATACCATTACCCATTGGACCTTCTCCTTGCAGCTGCCGCCCACTATATGAGGGCGGCAGTTTTGCATTGGACATCATATGATTTTTTTAACAGAGCTCAATACCAGCAAGGGTTCTATCAACAAAGCACTGCTTTTGGCATAATAAAATTACCGCTAAGTTGTATTTTAACCCCAAAAAAACCACCCTATATTTGTGTCATCAAACGAGATAATATCAGAAGTTCGATATAAAGAGTTTTCATATGGCAAGCAATCGTTAGAGGTCGACTGTTTCTACAGTGGACCTTTTTTCTTTAGGACTTTCCTTCCCACTCCCCCTAACCACTTTCTCAGACACGTATAAAAACTGAAAATCCGCGACGAAGTCGCGGACTCAGCTTCCTATATGTAACACGCGCAGTATGCTTGTTTATTTTAGAAGAACCAGCTCGACAATTGACTCCTGCTCGCCTGGAACCAATTCTTCTGCGCAGGCTTCGGCGAATTATCCACCAGCTCGGCATCCTGCATCTTCACCTTCATCGCTATTACCCGCTCACCCTTCATCCTCTCCTTCATTTCAACAGACAAAGTAGGATGATATTCTATCTCTTCATGGTCGGTAATGATATAAGCTGTTCCGGTCACTTTCACAAAGAAATCCATTCCCTTCTTAAAGAAATCCAGTTTGGCAGGTACCTCTTTATCAAAAGCGTCAATATGCTGTACAGGCTTAGGGACCACAAACCAGATCTGCTCTTCTTCATCGATCTCGATCTCGGAAATAACATGCGTCGGCAACTTTACAATAGAAGTGCTATCATTAAAAAACAAGGCGCTCTGCAATTCGATCATCTTACTCTTCAAAAGGGCTGCTTGCGTTTCCTGGGCTGTTTGCGTGTTCATAGTTTCTTTATTTAGGTACTTATCAGTTTTCATTGTTACGGATGCTAAGGATAATTCAATTGGCATACCATTTCTTATAACATTGATTATCAATAGAGGAAAACTGGCACCCCCCGGGACACCCGTCCCAGATTGGGATTATCTTTCCATAAAAAGAAAAAAGAGGTTGTTTTTTCGGTGATCTTTGCGCGCGTATTTTTGTTATAGCTATCCGAAAGACACCATTTTATGAAGTTGAGCCTGGTCATCGCGCTGCTCTTAACCTCTAGCTTTTCCGTCTACAGTCAGCAACCAACCCTGGCCCCGGACAGCCTGCACCCCCTCCCTCAACCCAAAAACCTGCTGGTCTTCCCCTTTGTCGTCCGATCCCTCGAGACGGACTGGGGATTCGGAGGCATCGCCGCCCGCTTTTTTAAACCCCAAACCTATGACACTGCCACCAGGACCTCCGACGTCAATCTGCTCGCGCTGTATACCCTAAAAAAACAGCTGATCATCGTCTTCAATTCCACCATATTCTTTCCCCATGAAGACAGGATCGCCCGCTTCCAGGCATCCTACAGCTATTTCCCCGACAAATTCTGGGGACTGGGTAACCACACACATTTCGAGGCGGAAGAACCTTTTACTGAAAAGCAGTTCTTCATCAATCCCCAGTTCCTGCAACGCATCCACCGGAAATTATACATCGGCCTGACCTATGAGTTCCAGCACTCCGGACCGGTCGACTACAGACAGGGAGGCCTCTTTGACAAACAAAATATCACAGGCCGTTATGGCGGCAATACCTCGGGCATCGGTCCCATCATCTCCTGGGATACACGGAACAATGCCTATAGCCCCGACCATGGCATATTCGCCGAAATGCAATACGTATGGTTCCACCGGAGCCTGGGCAGCAACTTCGCCTTCCAGCTCTTTAGCCTGGACTTTCGTAAATACATCCGCCTGTCGGGGAAATCCGTACTGGCACTGCAAGGCATCACCGGTCTCACCTGGGGCAACACCCCTTTCCGGAAACTGGAAGAGCTGGGCGGCTCCGATATGATGCGAGGGTATTATGCCGGCCGCTTCACCGACAAATGTCTAACTGCCTATCAGGCGGAATATCGGCGGTTTCTTTTCTGGCGCATCGGGATGGTGGCCTTTGCCGCGACAGGTGAGGTCAGCAAAGACCCGGCTCATTTTGAGCTGGACGGCCTACATTACACCTATGGCGGCGGCCTCAGGTTTATGCTCAGCAAAGAAGAAAAATTAAATCTCCGCGTGGACTACGGAATGGCCAGGCACTCCACTGCCTTCAATGTGCAATTGCGGGAAGCCTTCTAAGCGTTCCGTTTAAGGCCGACAATACCCACCAGGATCAGGCCCATATACAGGAATTGATAATAATTGGAAGGCTGCTTGAAAAAATAGATCTCCGCCAGTTTGGTACCGATAAGGGTCAGCCCCATCCAGGCGGCAAGGGCGACAGTGGCCGATATCTGTTTCATGGCCATGGAAAAAAAGAAAATATTACCCAGCCCAAAAGCCACATAGCCCACGAAAGGCACCAATATCTCCCAATTCTCGCGCCGGGAGAAAAAGGCTGACCACTTAATGGTCTTCAGCCTCGGCACGCTCATGAACTTCAGGCAGAATGTCCAGCAGATCTCGAACAGGGATGCGATCCCCAGGTATATCCACGCCATTGAATTTACTTTTATTGGTCATCCATGTCATCCATTGCAGGATCTTTCTTCTCGAATGATGATACGCCCCGAACCACCGGTGCTTTTCCGCCAGCTTGTTTTCATCCAGTCTCTTTACGGAAAAAACATGCTGCAGGAAATAATCCTTCGGATAATCATAATATAACCCGAACTCCGCCGGCTTCTCCCGGGGAGGTAAAAAAGCGGTGCCGAAAAGCCAGTCCCATAATGCAAGTTTAGTGGAAAAATTTGCATAAAAAACCCTTCTGTCATTGGCATGATGCCATTGATGCATCTCCGGACCATTGATGATATACTGCAATTTACCGCTTCGTACATCTATGTTGGAGTGGATATACATACCCCATACAGCGTCCAGCAAAGCCTTGATCGGAACGACCATCGGGTTGGCGCCCAGCAGGACGATGGGAGCAAACTCTACCGTCTGGTTGATGATGATCTCCAGGACATGCGAACGGGTGCCCGCCAGCCAATCGACTTCCTTGTTCGAATGATGCGCTTCATGGGTACGCCAGAGGATCCTGGAATGATGCTGCCACCGGTGGAACCAGTAGATATAAAAATCATGCACCACCAAAAAGAACAGCACCTGCAATACCAGCGGCCAGGAACTGACGAGATGCAGGGAGGATAAATGCCAGGCCTTATCCATCGGCGTGATGATAAAGTCAAATATCAGAATTTTAAGAAAGTAGCTTTGTATCAGCGTATACCAGACCAGGTCCACCCAAAATCCCTCCCGGAAGACAGGCAGCCCCCGGGTATAAGGGTACTTTCTCTCCAGCCAGATAAAGACCCCTACACTCATCAATAAGATTGTCGTCGTATAATAAACTATATGCTGCATCAGGATACCACCGTACTTGGTTTACGTCTCAATCTTTTCATGGCGCCCATTTCACTGTCATACACACGTTTGATTCCATCGCCCAACGCCAGCTCCACGTCCCGGATGTCACGTACCAGCTTCTGCATACCCTGGGGCTCTACGGATGCAGCATGGTCGGACCCCCACATGGCTCTGTCCAGCGTAAAATGTCTTTCCACAAAACACGCGCCAAGCGCCACGGCAGCCACAGTGGTCGCCAGACCGGTCTCATGCCCGGAATAACCGATAGGCGTGTCAGGATAAAGCTCCATCAGGGTCTCTACCATACGCAGGTTTAGCTCCTGCGGGGAACAGGGATAGGCAGAAGTGGAATGGGCAACCATGAGATTGTCCGTCCCGAATTGAGCGATGGTCTCCCGGATCTCATCCATTGTAGACATCCCCGTCGACAAAATATAAGGACGGCCCGTACTTTTTACCTTGGCTATCAGATCATGATCCGTCAGACTGGCCGAGGCAAATTTATAAACGCCCGGGTTGAACTGCTCCATAAAATCGACGGATACCTCATCCCAGCAGGAGACGAACCAATCGATGCCCTTCTCCTTACAATAGACGTCGATGGCAGTATATTCATCAAAACCCAGCTCGATCATATGCCTGTAATTGATATAGCTCATCCTCCCCCAGGGCGTCTCCCGCTCCAGGTGCCATTGATCCTTGGGCGTACACAGCTCGGGCGTTCGCTTCTGGAATTTTACGGCATCACAGCCCGCCGAAACGGCTTCGTCAATCAATTTCTTGGCAATGTCCAGGGAACCATTGTGATTGATCCCTATTTCAGCAATGACATACACGGGCTGGCCGACGCCAATGCTTCTTTTACTGCTGACACGAAAAGTGTTCATATGCTTTACTTTTTTAGTTCAATCAACCATTCGGCAAACTCTCTGAAAGCGCCATACCCCCCTTTGTTCCCACAGTGATAATGCACTATCTCGCTCACCTGCGGCATCGCATCCGCAGGACAGGCCGCCAAACCGGCTTTTTCCATCACTTCCAGGTCGTTTACATCATCCCCGATGTAGGCCACCTCCCCCCATTGCAGCTGCAGACGCTTCAATATCTCCTCCACCGTAGCCAGCTTGTTCTTAATACCCAGGTGCAATTCCCGGATATGTAGCTTTTCCGCCCTGCGGGCCACCGAAGGAGATGTCTCTCCCGTAATGATCCCCGTTTCAACACCAGCCAGCTTACGAAGACGCTCGACACCCATCCCGTCACGGATGGAAAACCGCTTCATCACTTCGCCCTGCTCAGAATAGTATACGCCATTGTCCGTTAATACTCCATCCACATCCGTCAGCAGGATCTTTATCCTCGCTGCGGATGCCTTAAGTTGATCTTCGCTCATGCAATTATTTATATATAATGTCTATCAGATGGCCGTCCATCCCCCATCCACTACCAGGTTGGCGCCCGTCATATAGGCGGATGCATCACCTGCCAGAAAAACGATCGCCCCCTTGTAATCTACAGGGGCCGCCATACGGCCCAATAAGGTCTTATTAGAATAGTTCCGTGAAAAAAATGCATCCTGTTTGTTCTCCACTCCGCCGGGAGATAACGTATTTACCCTTACTCCGCGATGCCCCCAGTAAGAAGCAAGAAACTTGGTAAAGCCTATGACGGCGGATTTGGTCACAGGGTAAGCAGGTGATTTGTAAAATGTCTGCTCCCCCTCCTCATTACGGTAAATGCTCTGATCCGGCGCCACGATACCGTAAGTGGAGGCAATATTGATAATGCTGCCCGACCCCTGCTCTGCCATAACCCCGCCCAGGATCTGGCTGCAGAGAAATACCCCGCTGACATTCACCTGCCATGACCTGTCCCACATTTCCAGGGGATAATGCTCGAACATGGATTGCTTGCTGCCAAGTACCGGATCTTCAAACTTATCGTTGATGGCCGCATTGTTCACCAGTACGTCGATGCGACCATACCTGCCCATAACACGCTCCCGCGCCTGCCGGATAGAATCCGGATCCACGACATTCATCCCTATACCCATATGTACAGACCCCAATTCACCTGCAAGCGCCACACAAGCCTTCTCATCCAGATCCGCCGCCACTACCTGCGCACCCGCCTCCGCCAACGCCTCGCAATGATGCCTGCCCAATAAGCCACAGGCGCCTGTGACTATCGCCGTTTTACCAGTCAATGAGAACAAATCCATATAATTTTCTTTCGCCTTACTTCGAAACAGGCTTTGTATTAAAATTGCTCACTTTACGGAACACCGGCTCGATAGTCGCACCCCGAAGCAGGGACGCCACCTCCTTCCCCTCCACAGCCGCTTTCAGCAGCCCCAGCACCTCCCGGTAAGCCGCCAGCGTATAATCTACATCTGCATCCGTATGACTAAAGCTCATATTGTGAAAACCCGACCAGAGAATACCCCGCTTGATCATCTCCTGCTGAACAAAAGATTTCAGCTCCAGCGGATTACCCGCACTGGCATCAAAGCTCACCAGGGTCCTGCAATCATACCCGGTGCAACGGGTGTAATGCGCAATACCCAGCTCCGCCGCCAATGTGTTGTATCCATCCTTCAGCCGCCGGCCCTTCTCCGCTAAATAAGCAGCGACATTCTTCTCCTTCATCTCCTGGATGGTAGCCACAGCCGCAGCCAGCGACAAAGCCTCTCCTCCAAAAGTGGTAAAGAAAAAGACCTCCTCTTTGAACAGCTCCAGGATATCCCTTTTACCCGTCAGCAGCGAAATAGGCATACCATTCGCAAATGCTTTTGAATAACAGGCCAGATGCGGAGTGACATTGAAATACTCCTGCGCCCCCCCCAGGGCAACGCGAAAACCCGTCCACATCTCGTCGAATATCAGCAACGTGCCATTGGCTTCACATACATCCTTCAGCTCCTGGAGAAAGTTATCCCTTGGCGCCTCGAAAACAAACGGCTCCAGGATGACACAAGCCGTGTCCTCATCCAGGGCACGCCGTACAGAATCGATATCATTGTAATCGAATGTCCCACTCAACGCTTTTATCTCTTCCGGTATCCCGCTGCTACGGCTGGTAACGGAAATGTACCAATCATGCCAGCCATGATAGCCACAGCAAAGTACCTTCTTCCTGCCCGTATAGGCCCTGGCAACACGTATTGCAGCACTGGTCACATCCGCCCCTGTCTTGCTGATGCGGATAGCCTCCGCATTGGGAATGATCTCATGGATCAATTCCGCCAGTACAACCTCCAGCTCATGCATCATGGAAAAAGTGATGCCGTCCTTCAATTGGGCAATGATGGCCTCATCCACCCGCGGATAACAATATCCCAGCGACAAAGGACCAATAGCCATATTATAATCGAGATACTCATTTCCGTCTACATCCCATACACGCGCCCCCTTCCCTCTTTTTAAATATTTGGGCGCCACGCCATTGACATACTGCCCGGGACCTTTCGCCAGTGTCTGCGTTACAGGCGTCATGATCGGTGATGCCCGTTCATACAATTTATCGGATTCCGTCACGACAGGATATGTTTCGTTGAATGCAACTTTATTCGGCATATAGCAAATTTGATGATGAATATATTTTTCCGGCAATCTTTTCAGGAGTAAGCCCTTCCGTCTCCAGCACCTCCGTCAGCAAACCGGGCTTGAACCAGCGCTCTTCCAGGGCCAGGGGCAGCGTACGAACCGTAACGCCATACTTCAATAAAACTTCGGCGACAATGGAATACAATCCTCCCGTCAGCAGATGATCCTCGATGGTCACCAGCATCCGGCTCCGTTTGGCAGCCCGTATGATCTCGGTTTCATCCACAGGCTTCAGCGAACGCATGTTCACCAGCCCCACCGACAAACCTTCCTGTTGTAAAATACGCTGCGCCTTCAAGGCATTCCCGAATAAAAATCCATATACCAGTATGGTGACATCCGTACCCTCGGTAATCACTTCCGCCCGCCCTCTTTCAAAAGGCCTGTGCGTATACTCTCCTTTTTTATGATTGATACGGACATAAGCAGGGGCATTGGAAGACCAGATGGCAGGCAGCGACCTGACCAGGTCATCTTCGTCGGCAGGACAGTATACTTCCATACCGGGTATGCCCCGCATGATGGCTACATCCTCGATGGATTGATGAGTAGGGCCATTGCCGTCAGACAGCAGACCGGGAATATAGCCGCTGAGCTTCACCGGCAAATGAGCTATGCCGACATCCGTCCGGATAAATTCATAAGCCCGCATGGTAAGAAAGGGCGCCAGCGCATGAATGATGGGAATACGTCCTCTTAATGCCAGTCCGGCCGCCATGCCTACCATCGTTTGCTCGGTAATACCCGTATCGACAAACCTGTTACCTAATACTTTCGGCACATTGCGCACCAGGGCCCGGTTTTCAGCCGTCATGACGATGATCCGCTCATCCGCCAGAGCTGTCTCTATCAATAGTTCTTCGTAAGTCATAGTTGTCTTTTTACTATACGGCGCATTACCGTACGACTAATGTTTCAGATTCGATGATCACTTCCTTGCGGCCATGCAGCTCCTGCAGCAATTGCTCCACTTCCGCCTGTGTAAAAGCGCAGAACCAGCGGTCCGCCCGGGCTTCTATGCTGGGCAGCCCCTTTCCTCTCACCGTATTGGCAATGATGACCTGTATACCACGAGTGCCATTCGCAACGGGCAATTCCCGGAACGCCTCTTCCAGCTGCAAAAGATCATGTCCATCTATACGTTGAACATGGCAGCCAAAAGCCCTGAACTTATCCGCCAGCGGCTCCAGCGGCACCAGCTCTTCCGTCCGGATATTCGCCTGGAATTGATTGCGATCGACCACAAGGATCAGGTTGTCCAGCTTTTGTGCATTGGCGACC